>CEVG01161647.1_pt1 | contig 36163 bp, 18 predicted proteins | sample 356511 | NCBI WGS metagenome assembly CEVG01 (sample SAMEA2623426, study PRJEB7988) | marine metagenome | biome: marine biome (ENVO:00000447); feature: surface water layer (ENVO:00002042); material: "saline water (ENVO:00002010), including plankton (ENVO:xxxxxxxx)" | depth 5 m | reverse complement strand
GCACTACCGCCTAAGGCAATAAAAGCATTACGTGTTTCTTCTGTAATTGGTGCACCACGTATCATTAAGTCTTGGAACAATGCTTCAAACTGTGGACCCATCGTGTCTTTGATTTTTTGCGTAGCCATCATAAACGCTTCTTGCGTTTCGGCACTTTGACCCATCAAGAAGGCTTGGACATCACCTTCTCTGCGTCTTGCTTTCATTTCATCTGCAAGTTCTTTACGTTGTTTACCTGTGAGTTTTGCTAAGCCATCAAGTTCTTCTGCAAACTGTCTGGCACTTGCTACCTGATCTTGTGTACTACGTCTTTGATTCAATCCGTCTTGCTGTGCAAGTTCGTTGTACACCATAAGTGTTTCGTTAATATCGCTTGCTGTAAAACCTAACCTACGTAGTTCAGTACCAGCAGGACTATCTAACATTGCTTTACTAAATCTATTAAATCTTGATATTGCTAAGTCTGTGGTACCACCAAAAGATCTCAATGTGTCTGAATTTCTTGTAAGCAAGTCTGTCATGTCTTTGACACTCATGCCCATTTCAGCAGCAGCAATTTTTATGTTTGACATTTCTTTGCCAAACGTTGCGCCTATACCAGTTAGCGTTTGATATTCAGTTAAACTTTCTTCTGCAAACTTTGTAAGACCGTTAATAACTTTACCAAAGCTACCAAGTATCTTGGTGTTAGTTGCTAACGAATTTGTATATGCACTTAAACTTTGATTGGCATTGAGTAGCTCACCTGCCATTGCAACACCGGCACTAGCTGCTCCTTTTATTTCTCTACCAAAGAAATTAGCAGCGCCACCTAGGTCTCGCAAAATGTTTGATTCGTCAGCCAAAAGCAGGTCTCCACATATAAAATACCCATAAATATACGGGTATTGTATTTATCCTAAGGAAATAAACATGGAAACGACTAGTGAAAGTCCGTTGAAGAAATACAAACGTAAACCAAAAGTGTTTATAGATTTACCTTCACAAGGAAAATATTCTTCAACTGGAACATTAAACAACGATGTATACACTCAGTTAGCAGTGTATAGTATGACTGCTGCTGATGAAATATTGTTCAAAACACCTGACGCTTTGATCAATGGCGAAGCCACAGCAAGATGTATTCAAAGTTGTATACCTTCTATACAAAATCCTTGGAACATTCCAACACTGGACATTGATACTATTTTAATTGCAATTAGAATGGCAACTTATGGTCCTACTATGACTGTAAGCAGCAAATGTCCTCATTGTAAAACAACACATACATATGATATTGAATTAAGTGAACTTTTAGAGTTCTATCAAAAATGTGAATACACAGATAAATTAGTTGTTGATGATTTTCTAATAAAATTAAAACCTGTTGATTATCAGCAGTTAACTGAAAATCAAAAAACTGCTGTTGCTTTACAACGTGCTATGGATGTACAGGTTAGAGCATTAGAAGACAACGAAGAAGAAAAAGCAAAATATGTTGATAGTCTGCTTACACAAATTGCTGAACATGCTATTAAAATTATTTTTGATAACGTTGAAAGTGTCACAGTTGATGGTGAAACCGAAACACGCAGAGAAGAAATAGTAGAATTTATGAGCGGTGCTGATGTACACATATTTCAAAAAGTAAAAGACCACATCGAAACTCAAAGTAAAATTTGGAGAACTCCAAGTCAAACTGTTGTTTGTGGCAATGACGAGTGTAAAAAAGAACATAAAATTTTAGTAAGTCTGGACCAATCCGATTTTTTCGCCAAAGGCTAACGAGTTTAACTGACGACGAAATCAACTCGTTAGCCAAGGAAATGGAAAACGAAATAAAACAGATAAAAGATTTTTGTTATAAACTATCTTGGTACATGCGAGGCGGAGTGTCGGTTCACGACTTACTATATGATACTGATATTGAAGATCAAGAGATAATGAACAACATTATCAAAGATAATATTGAAAATACAAAAAATGCAAAAATGCCTTTGATTTAATTACTGAGGTCCAGGAGGAGCATCAGGATTTTCAGGCAAGCCAGGCACAGAAGGCTGATTACCTTGTGGAGGTGCTGGTTGTATTCCCATTTTATCCTGTAACATTCTTACTCTTTCTTGAGGAGCAATATAAGGCACTTTGTATTTTTTTGCACCAGGCGGAAACAACAAACCATGAAAAACTAATTTTGCCCATTCACTGCTAGTGGTCATTTCACCTTCAGGTGCGTCAGCACTGTCAGGATCCCAACCTAATGAACGTCTCATTTCAGCTGTGCCAAATGCACCATCTGTAAGATTGTCAAGCACTTGAACTCCTGCTACTACACCTGCTCCAAGAAAACCTAAAATTTCTCCCATTGCCATGCCATGGAAATACTCTGCTAACTTTCTTTGTACAGTTGCGCTTGTAACAATAAATCCAGCTGCTAACCAAGCAGCTTCAGTAACCAACATACTAACCAATGTCGGTATTGTGCCTACTCCTGATACAACGCCTCCACCTTGAATTGCTCTTACAGTCCACTTTATAGGTCCTAATGCTCTTTTGATATATTGTGCATTCCTAAAAATTATTATCAATATAGCCAATAACTGCACTGACAGTTGACCTACTAGAATGTTACGTAATTCTAATAATTCTTTTTCTTTTGATGGATCTTCTTGTGCTTCTCTTTCAAGGTCGTTGATAATTTCTATTGCATTTGTTATTGCTGCATATGGTAATCCAACTGCACCAATTGCTCTAAAAAGTCCTGTCCAAACTTTGCTTGCTAATACTTTTTCAAGAGTACCACCTACTACTGGGGCAGGAATTTTTTGTAATGCTTGATATGTTGAAGCACTAGCAGAAGCAGCTCTTGTACTTAAACTCCTAAAAAATCCGCTAAGGTTTCGAACTTTTACATTATCACCTAGATCAGCTGCTGCACTTTTTATTTGGTTAATTGCAGGTTTTTCTTTGTTAAACAAACCCTCATTGCTTTTGAGAAAGTTCCTTGCGGCTGTTTCTCCGTTGACTTTGTTTTTTGTATCGCTTGAAAATTGTATAACTTCATCTGTGCCTAATCCAATAGCCCATGTGTTACCACCAACACCATCCAAAGGCACAACAGCACCTAAAGGAAAATTATCTCCAATAGATGCTGCCTTCGCTTCTACGAGATTTGTTTTATATGTGATTGTGGTTTTGTGTTCTATTACGTCAAGGATTTTCATTCATAAGTGTTCCAGCTGTATAGTGTATTTAGTATTATTAGATGAACTAACGTTCATCTGTGTTTTCGTTACACTCAACACGAACTATTACTTCTTGATAACAGTATTAGTAAGGCATATGCTTTGCATATGCTTTTAGTATTATTCAGATTGTGAAGTCATAATTCGCCCGTTGCCGGGCGAAGGTAGCTTTTGAGCATTATTCGAGTCGCTTCAGCCATCTTGTCAAAAGAGATTCTTACGGTGCAGCGTATAAAATTAAATTATACGGTGTAGCGTAAGTTGGAGGCGGTTGACCTGTATCCTCCTACTCTAGCTTCGTCATATCAACGGAAGGCAGTAATTCCCTAACAAGCGAAAACACTTACCCTGTGGTTGCTTTTTCTCAGAGCCACAATCCTTCAAAACCTATCGTATGTTTCTTCACGCGAGCATACCACACCACCGGCCACGAGCATTACCTCGGCTGGATCTTGGATTTTTTTAGAGCTCGTTATATAGCCTATTTGTTTTCTAGTAGTGCCTGGCGTAGTTTTTTAGAACCACCAACTCTAACATTGATGATGCCATTGTAGTATTCGTCTGTTTCTAATACTCGCCTGTCAAACTGTTCTCGTGCTTCAATGTAACTCATCTCTGCTCTGCTTTTGCAGTAGTAAAGTATTTCACGAGTAAAGTTTTTTTCGCCTAGTTGTTTTACATCTTCGTTCAGTCTATCTGAACTTCCCCAGTATTCACGCCAATCGCTTTCTTTGTAGCCTCGGCGTTTGTTCTTTTTGCCTTTTAATGGTGGCTTTGTAGTTTTGAACCTTGCTAGTTTTTTGCCTACGTACTTTTGTTTTGTCTTTTTGTTTGTAATCAGATATACAAAGCCTTCGTATTCGTCAGGTATTGTTTCAACCTTCTTGCCTTTGTATGTCCAACTCATACACTATATAAGTGGGTGCTTTCTTCTGCCTTGCCATTTTTGATCTTTGCGAAATCCTTCTAATACTTCATTGTAATGATCCATGATTTCGTCTTGTCTTGCCTTTGATAGTCTCATTAATTCTCTAAGTTCACGTCTTGCTGTGCGGCTAGTATTTTTACTTGGCCGTGTTTCAAACTCCTCACTAGCTTTGAGGTAGTCCATAACTTTTTGCATTAACAAGTCGTGTGTATCGTCTGTCATTCTATAATGTCAATATCGTTCTCATAGTTAGTAAAGCCATTTTCTTTAACAACTTTCATAACATGATTGACTCTACCAACAAGTTCGTCTTTGTGAGAGATTAGGAATACATTCTTCTGTCTTTCTCTGCCCATCTTCTTGAGCACAGCTAAACTATTTTCAACACCAGCAGTGTCCATACCAGAGTCAATTAACTCATCGATAAACAATAAGTTGATGCCTTGGTATAATGATTCCCATACATCTCTAAATGACCAACTCATGCCTAGTATTAGCCTGTTGCGTTCGCCTCTTGATAAGTTGTCAAAATCTAAGTCCTGTCCTAGTTGAGTAATCTCAACAGACAAGTCGTTTAAGAACTTGACCTGATGAGGTAAGCCTAGTTTGTCTAAATAATATGTTAGCCTGTTATTCAAGTACGCCAAGTTCTGATCAATTATTTTTTTACGTATAAAACTATCTTTGTTGGTCAGAAGTTTAAGGAGAAACTCTTGGTGTTCTTTCAAATTTGTTAATGTGTTTACATCATTCCAATCAATTTCTTGCAATGCTGTTGTTTTTAAGTCGTCAATCTGTGCCTGATAAGGATCTTCTTCTTGCTTTTTACTTATCAGTGTTTTGTTAAGATTATCTACGTTGTTTCTATGTTCGTATGCTTCTTTTGCACTTTCATAAAATGTATTAGGACGTCCGTTTATGTGTCCTATTTCATCAAGAAAGCCCATGGTTGCTTCTAATTTATCAGCAACCTCAGTTTGATATGCAAGTGCATCAGTTAATTCTTTTTGTTTGCGTGTTTCAATTTCTTTTTTCTTGTCTGCATGAAGTTCTTGACCGCAAGTATAACAAATAGCGTCATCTAAATCTGTAATATCCTTTTCTGCCTTGTCAACACTCTTAGTTGCCCTCAACAATGCTGCTTCAAGTGTTGCTTTTTCTTTGTTAAGGCTAGTAAGACGATTATTTAGTTCTGTCCAGTTGGTTAAATTGTCGTGTGCTTCTAATTCTGCATCAATGTCTAGTTTTTCAAGCTCTTCGATTGAAGTTTGTAATTTTTCAATGTCTTGTTTTTGTTTTGCAAGCCATGCACGTTGTCTACCAGCCAGTGTTTCAATGCTTTGTTCAATTTTTTTGTTGCTTGCCTCTATAGCATTGATCTTTAATGTTTCTTCTGTGATAAAATCTTTAGTTTGTTTGACTTTTTCTTTGAGTAAGTCTGCTTTTTCTGTAAGGATGGTGATTCCAAGTAGCTGTTCTATAATAGCACGTTGGTCATTTGTTCTCATACTCAAGAAAGGTTCGGTATATGTGTTCAATGCAATGATATGTTTGAACATATCGTGACTCATACCTAGTAATTCTGCAATAGATTTTTGTGTTTCTCTACTATCACCTTGTGATTCATCAATGTTTGCATCAACTTGTTCGTGATTGTTGATATAAAACTTGAGAACGTTAGGTGATCTACCACGTTCAATACGATAACTATTACCTTCTTTGTCAAAATTAAGTGTGACCAACATCCCCTTACTGTTTGTCTTATTGATAAGATTGTTCCGCTTGATGTTGGTCAGTGCTTGGCCGTACAAGGCATAGGACAATGCATTAATAATTGTTGTCTTACCTGTTCCGTTTCGTGATCCAGTGTCGTCACCTCCTTGGTCTAAGTTTTCACCAAGCACTAGAGTAAGCTGTTCTTTGTTAAAGTCAACAGCCTGGGTAACATTACCCACACTCATAAAGTTTTTTACCGTTAAGTCTCTAATTTTTATCATACTAGTTCGTTATAAATGTCCAAAAGCAGCTTTTTATCAAAGCTGTCTGTGTCAATGCTTTGTATTTCTTTGCTAACAATTTGATCGACACTCTCAAATTGCGTTATATCCAAGTCTGTATTAATTTCTTCTAGTTGTTTCTGTGGAATCAATGTAATTTCTCTACAACCAAAGCGTTCCATAAAGGTTTCTTTAATAAAACTTGCTTCTTCGTAGCTAATATCAATATCTAAGTTCACTCTCAAGTACATGTTTTGCTTGATAAGTGTTTCTTGCTCATCAATCAGTTGTGATAACTTGACTGTACGGTACTTGGGACAGTCTGGCCAGTTGATATACTCTGGTTCTGCATTGTTCTCACGATCCAATATCATCATACCACGGTCGTCATCCCAAGCATCTGCATAGTTGTGTGGGAAAGCATTACCGATGTAGTGGATCTTACCCTGCTTCTGCCGCTTGTGGAAGTGTCCGCTGAACACATACTCTTGATTCTTGAAGTGTTCCGACTTTAGTTCACCGTGGTCTGGCATTTGTACCATTGCATTCATATAGAAGCTGGGCAGTTCAAAGTGCCCAAACAAGTATTTGGCTTGTAATTTCTCAATTCTACGCCATTCGTCACCTACTAACCACGGAACAAGTGCTACATCTTCAATCACCTGTATCTCATCTACCACTGTAATACCTGGAATGTGTTTTGCAAACTCAGTTGACTTCACATCTCGCTTGTCTTTGTAGTATAAGTCGTGGTTACCTGCAAACATATAGAACTGTTCAAAGGCATTGCCTAGTTTTTCTAACAACCTGATGGTTGTATCCATAGTTGTGAGGTTCAAACTGTTTCTGTTATGATGCCAATCACCACAAAAGAGTCCTGTTTCACAGTTATTAGCTTTGGCTTGCTCGATATACCAATCAATATATGCTTCGCAGTCCTGATTATGAACCCGTGAGTTACCCTTCATACCCAAATGTATGTCAGTAAACACTGCTGCTTTCTTAAACAAATGATTTCTCCGTATTGAACTATACTATAACAAGAAAAACAAACAAAATCAACCTGATTTTTGTTCTTCTTGTCTCTTAAGTGCTGCTTCCCACTCGCCTTGATGTAGTCTTGTGTAACTTGGACTATAATCGTTCATTTCAAGTATGTCATCACGTATGTTTTGATTACGTTTTTCTAAATTAATGACCCGCACAAAGCTATTAGTAACAGCAGCGGTATAATAAGCAAAAGGATTGTTGGATTTACTCTCATCAAATTGTAGTCCTATCTGTGCTAGTTGTAATATTGCTTGGCCTTTCATCTCATCTTTGTAGGTATAACCACGCACATTGCCTCTAGTGGCATATCTGTCTACTAGTTTGAGCCACATCATAGCAAGTTTATTTGTTGCTTTACCATGTTCTTTACTAAAATGTCCATTCTCCATTCCACCCGTCCAATGTGACTTGCCTACACAAATTAAATTGTCATCATCATCAAATTTATAGTGCTGAAATGGTGGAAAGTTAAGTTTTGTTTTGTGATCTGCTATCGTTTTTGGATTTTTCTTACGTCCTGGCTCATCTGGTATATGGTCAAACATCATAACTCTAAAAATTAAGTCAGTTTTGTTTATGGTTTTATAATCTACTTCAAATTCTGCTAACTTAACCTTTTTTCCTTCAGCTTTGGCAGCGTCATAAGCTCTTGTGCCTTGCTTTTTTGCTTTGTTTCTTTTTGCTTCTGCTATTGTTCGTATATTAATTTTTTCAATTTGTGGTAAAATGATATCATAGTCTGCATATTCTGGTTCTATGTAACTACAAAATGTTGCTTTTGATTTGTGTATCTCAGCAAGCATATCTTTGTTGTTCAAATAATTTACTTTTCTTGCCAATTTAGACTCCTTTTGTATAATAATAAACTATGCACTTAATTTTGTCAACTAAATAATGTATAGGAGAAATCAATGGCGGATACCTTTCAAACACAACCTGCAAGTCTTGGTAGCGAACAATCACAGTTTAGTACAAATGGCAAGTATGCAAAGCAATCTATGAGTGATCTCACAGGTTCTAATTCAAGATTATTGATGAGCAAACACCGTTCTAAAAACATACCTGCTGGTGCTGAGCCTATAAAACGCAATGCTCAGATTGCATCAATGGCACCTTTGAACCCAGATTTAGGTGATGATTGGCGTGTAAAACTAAGTGTACCCGATCTTGCCACGTTTAGATCTAGTCCGTTACTAACTCCTTTAGCTGACACTGGTTACAATGTGGTCTTTCCTATAGTGCCTACTATTGCTGTTCAATATACTGCACAATATGATAGCATTGCCCCAACACATACTAATTATACTTATCCTCAATACATCAATAGTGCAGTAAATGAGATTGCCATTACAGGAGAATTTCCTGTTCAAAGTGAAGAAGAAGGAAGGTATTGGTTAGCAACTACACATTTCTTTAGAAGCGTTACAAAAATGTTCTACGGTGATAGTAGTAATAAAGGTGCACCACCCCCATTATGTAAATTAAATGGGTATGGTGACTTTGTTCTTAAGAACGTACCGGTTGTAGTAACAAGTTTTGTGAGCGATTTGCCAAACAATGTTGATTATATTAGAGTTCCTGTAGAAGCTAACCAGGATATTGGCAGTTACGCACCTCAATATCAAATGGTTCCTACCAACAGTACAATAGCAATTACTGTTCGCCCAACATACAGCAGAGGCAGAATATCTGAATTTAGTCTTGATAAGTTTGTAAATGGCGATTTAACTGATAAAGGATTTATTTAATGGCAAACTACGTCAAAACAAGTCCATACTCTACTACAACAGTTACCGAAAGTGGAGAATTAGATATATTAAAGATACGTCCAGTACCAGCTGACGATGATGATTTCTTATATGAAATAGAACCGCAGTATAATTTTCGTCCAGACTTACTAGCATTTGACTTGTATGGCACTCCAAAGCTATGGTGGGTGTTTGCACAACGTAATATGGATGTTTTGAAAGACCCTGTGTTTGATATGAAAGCAGGAATAAAAATATTCTTGCCAAAACAGAGTGCATTACAGAAAACTTTAGGCATCTAATGACTATTAAACCTAACATGTTGCATCAATTTGCAAGTTTCAACAATGTCTTTACCTTATCAGTATTGACTGTTGACGAAGTAAACATGCCTGATGAAACATATAGAGTTGGAGAACCTTTGCTGCAAATTTTACGCAGTGGTGGCGGAGCTGAAAATAAAGTCACAACTGCATATGAAGACGCTATAGGTAAACAACTTGAGTACTTTATTGACGATGTGTCAATAGAAGGCTTAATGGTACCTAATAGTAAAACTAGAACAACCAACGCTACTTACATTGAATTTACTGTTACAGAACCATACAGTATGGGTTTGTTCCTACAAACCTTACAAATAGCAGCAACCACAGCTGGATATACAAACTATTTGCAAGCACCATTCCTACTTACAGTTGAATTTGTTGGGTACGATGACGATGGAGATTTGTTAGTTGTAGAAGATGGACGCACACTTAAAAGAATGTTCCCATTAAAATTTACAAATGTTGAATTTAACGTTAACGAAAAAGGAAGTGTGTATTCAGTTGAATGTATTCCGTGGAACGAACAAGCATTTTTAGATGATGTTGAACAAACAAAAACAGATTTAGCACTAAAAGGTAAAAGTGTTGTTGAAATTTTGCAAAATGGTGAGCAAAGTTTAACAACAATTATGAATGGACGCTTCGAAGAACTTAGGAAAGCAAATAAATTAAACACAGCAGATGAAATTGTTATAAGTTTTCCAAATGAATTTGCAACAAGCCTTACTCCTACACAAAAACTTAGCAATAATGATCAAGGAGCAACTGTTCCTGGTAAAAGCACACGTAGAAAGGGAGGAGGACTGTTTGGAAACATTGTAAAAGGTGCAGTGGGTGGTATAATAGGTGGCGCACTAACTGGAAATAAAGATATTGGACAAAATGCTCTTGGTGGGGCACTTGGTGGAGCACTTGGAGGTGGTTTTGCTGGAGGACTTAGTGCAAGTATTGGAGGATTACTTACTAGTTTCAAAGAAGGCGACATAAATGGATTATTTCAAGGTATAACTGGATTCTTAGGTGCTCAAGCACCACAGGATTTTGAAGCATTTATAAGTATGATTACCGGACAAGTATTCACAAAAAGTAGTATAGGTGATGGACTTTCAAAGTTATCACAAGATTCTAGTAGTGTTAATCAACTTGGTGCTGCAAATATAATAGATGCGTTCCAAGATATGGGTCAAGCACCTATGGCACAAACAGGACAGGTTTATGATAGCAAAAATAAAGTAATGACACGCGGAAAAAATGTTATTAGTCCAAATGAACGTATTTTTGCCTTCCCTAGTGGATCAAAAGTTACTAGAGTTATTGAAGAAGTTATGCTTACAAGTGATTGGGCAAAAAATGTAAAAGAAAGAGCACCAGACGAAAACGGAATGGTTGAATGGTTTAAGATTGTTAGTGAAGTTTACATTAAACCTGGCGCACAAACAGAACAGTTGAACGGTAAACAAGCACAAACTTATCATTACAAAATTGTACCTTATAAAGTACACAGCAGTCATTTTCAAAAACCAACTGATCCTGGTTTGAATTATTCACAACTTGAAAATAAAGCTGTTAAAGAATACAATTACATTTACACAGGAGAAAGCAAGGACATTTTGAGTTTTGATATCAACATCAATGCTGCTTTCTTTACAGCAACTATGGCTGACGATGGACAAAACAACACAAGTTTCAAAACAGGCGGCACTCAAATGAAAGTTGTACAAGATAAAGACGGTCAGCTAACTCTAAATGAGCCATCAAGTGCAATTAGTTCATCTGGACAAGTATTAATGGTTGATCAATTAAGACAAAGCACTCAAGGCGGCGGTGGTGCTGGTATTGATAATGCTAAAATTAGAACAGCACGTATGTTCCATGACATAATTATTAATAGTGATGTAGATTTAGTAAGTTTAGAGCTAGAAATACTTGGTGATCCGTATTATGTGTTTGATAGTGGCATGGGAAACTACACAGCTAAAGATATCGATCAAAATGAAACAGAAAATGGAGACATAGAATATCAAAGAGGCGAAACTGATATTATTGTAAACTTTAGAACGCCGGTTGATTACAATGAAGATACTGGAACAATGGATTTTCCTGAAGATACTGTACCAGTTGATGCATTTAGTGGTCTTTATAGAGTAACAAGTCTTGTTAATAATTTTAAGAATGGTCAATTTACACAAAGATTGACATTATTGCGTAGACGAAATCAAGAAAGAGATATAAAACAAGTTCCTGCACAGGATAAAGCAGTCAAAGTAAAAGATGCTACACCTGAGCAAACAGTTTACAGCCCATATGGATAAAAATAATGGTAGATACAACAGGTAAAACAGAACACAAACGTACAGCCGATCCAGGTGCACCTGAACGTAATCCTGGGCCATATCTTGCTCGTGTTATAAAACATGCTGATCCGTATTATCTCGGTGGATTAGAAGTTGAGTTACTTAAAACTACCGAAGCAGGTAATATAGGTGAAACATTAGGACAAACTGCTATTGTATATTATGCAAGTCCGTTTTATGGTATTACACAAAGCGCCAATATAGGCAAAAATGACAAATACAGCGATACACAAAAAAGTTATGGATTTTGGGCTATACCTCCTGATCCCGGTAGTTTAGTTCTTGTAACATTTGTTGAAGGAACTAGAGAATTTGGATATTGGTTTGCTTGTGTACCTGAAAAAGGTATGACATATATGGTGCCTGGAGGGCAACCTGCCACAGAACAGTTAACTGGAGTTGTACCAAGTGAATTGAAAGGCAAAAGATTGCCTGCTGGTGAATATAATAAAGCAATCACAAAGCCACAAACTAATAATGTTATCAAATACAAACGTCCTATCAACGATGATTTTGTAAATCAACTATTAGAACAAGGATTAGTAGAAGATGACATACGTGGAATAACTTCGAGTAGTGCTCAACGTGAATTTCCTAGTGCTGTAATAGGTATAAGTTCACCAGGTCCTGTAGATAAACGTGGTGGATCACCACAAGGTAAAATTGGTTTGAAAGAAAGCCAGGCTACTGTGCATACAAGCAGATTGGGTAGCAGCAGTTTTGTTATTGATGACGGCGATGACAAATTAATACGCAAAGGATCTCCTACAGATACTCCTTATGAGTATATTAACAAAGAAGCAAGCGGCAAAGGCGGAGATGTAACAAGACCACACAACGAATTAATACGTTTACGAACTAGAACTGGCGCACAAATACTAATGCACACCAGTGAAGACTTGATTTATATCAACAATAGCAAAGGTACATGTTGGATAGAAATGTCTAGCAATGGTAAACTTGATGTATATGCACAAGACAGCATAAGTTTCCATACAGAAGTTGATATGAATTTTACAGCAGATAGAGATATTAATTTTGAAGCTGGCAGAAACATCAATATGATTGTAAATGAAACTATTAGACAATCTGCAGGACAAAATTTAGAAATAAAAGTTGGTGTAGACGGTAAAATACATGCAGGTAACAGCATACAAACACTCAGCGGTGAAGATACTATTGTTACAGCAGGCGGAACAGTGTGGATTGACGGTGGACCAGATGTGCAGCTCAATGGCGGTAATGCAGCAACAGAAGCCGAAAAAGCATTTTTTCCACAGCGTGTTCCGCAGCATGAACCGTGGAACGGACATGAAAATTGGAATCCTCCTGAAGTAGAACCGGATAAGACAGATTCGTTAAATACTACTGAGAGTCAAGATATACACCCTGAAGATAGGACTGTGCAAACTGATAGAACAGCAATGAATGACTTGGGCAAGGAGTAAATTATGGCAGATACTTGGGCAGTAGTATCGGATAATACAACTACACAACAATATACACAAAGTAGAAATCTTTATGCTGAAAAAAGACTTATAGAAGGAGATGTTCCTACCTATGCTCAAAATATCAATCGCACATTCTCGATAGTTAATGGTAGTATAGGACAAGCAGGTGCTCCAAATAAATTTGTTAGTGGCGCAACAGTAGCAAACATCTCTTCAGCAATAAACGATATAAGTGTTTCATTACCAATCAAAGATAATTTAATTATAGGAGGATTGCAAGGTGCTCTAAATGGCGGCCTTAAAGGTGCAATCGAAGGCGGACTCAACAGTGCATTGAACGCTGCAATAGCACAAAGTGGTATTGCTGATCAATTAAATTTTGCAGCAGGACAAGTTGGTATAAATTTACCAACTGTTGCTGGTGTACCAGCATTAGGAGGCAGCAGCCCAAGCGGTGCAAGTGGAGGCGCAGGAGCAGCAGCAAGAGCCGGCGTTACACGATCAGGAACAATACCTACAGATTCTCCTGCTACTGCAAGAACAAGCATACAAGATCCTACACAAGCAGATGTTGAAATCACAGTTGATAGCTTTTTACAAGGACTACAAGGTAGTTTAAGTAGTCTTGCTCAAGGAATTGGCGGTATATTAGGAGGTGCTCTACAACAACTACTAAGCTCAACTGCACTTAGTAGCACTTTAGGAGGTTTGTTTAATGGACTAAGCGAAGGATTAGGTAAAGCATTAGGCGGATTAGCTAATGCACTTGGTGATGCAGCAAATGGAATTATGACAGGCTTAGGAAATGCAATACAAAGCATACCTGGAGTAGGACCTGCACTTAGTAGTATGACAAATGCAATTGGTGATTTTGCTGGCAATATTAGTAAAGGATTTAATGAACTTCCGCAAGGTGTTCAAGCAGGTATAAATGGCGCAATAGCTGCTGGTGGAGCAGCATTATTGAATAAAACAAATATAGGATTGCCAAAAATATCTCCTGCTATAGCAGGAACTGTTGTTGCTTCTTTAACCATGGCAGATAATCCTGCTGCACAACTTAGACAAATTGCATCTACAGCTAAAGCCGTTGATAAAAAAACATTTCCAGAAACAAAAAATCCTAGTTTTGCAAACATTGCAAGTGCTGCAACAAAAGCAGCCAAAGAAATGGAAAAAAATATACAGAGAAACGACGACGGTGATTTTCAAATGATAAGAAATCCTGAAAGGGCTAAGTCAGATATTCAAAAAACACAAATTATACAAAATGGTGCTATAGTTCCAACAACAAACACATTTGTAGATAACTTAAATGATATACAATTACAAAGTTTCCAAACTTATGAACGTATATTAAACAGCAAATTTGCAAGTTATGGTGGCGATGCACAATTATTAGCAAAGCAATCATATAGAGAATACATTGAATTCAAGCAATTAGTTACACCTGAAACAAAATCTTTTGTTTTAGAAATACGTGCTAAAGATGCAAAACTTATAAAATCATTGGCAGATAGATTTTTGCTGTTTTATAACAATAGCAAAAGTCGTTATACCATGTCAGGACTGTAGGTAAATACGTTATGGCTACAAATGACAAACCTTTATACAAAAGTATTACAGTAAGAGCGGCAAATGACGACGATACACCTGTGACAAGCAAAAAATATAAAGGTATAAGCACAACTAACAATTCCCCAGGTAGCTTTAATTTATACGATATCGGTTTGATAAAACAAGATATTGTTAACCATTTTCATATACGCCAAGGTGAAAAACTTGAGAACCCTACATTTGGCACAATTATATGGGATATATTATTTGAACCTTTAACAGATGGCCTTAGAGATGCTATTATACAAAATGTTACAGAAATTATCAACTATGATCCAAGAGTTAGTGTAGATAGTATTACGGTTGATACCTACGAAAGCGGTATACAAATTGACTGTTCTTTAACATATTTGCCTTACAGTATTAGTGAAACTATGAGGCTTAAATTTGATCAAAGTGCGGGACTAATTTAAGTACGCACTTTATTAAATCACATAAATATTACAAAGTGAGGACAGTGCAATATGTCAAGTACAGAACGTCAAAATAGACTTCTCTTAGCAGAAGATTGGAAAACAATATATCAGAGTTTCAAATACGCTGATTTTCAAAGTTATGACTTTGATAATTTACGTAGAACAATGATAAGCTACATTCGTCAAAATTATCCAGAAGATTTCAACGACTATATTGAAAGCAGTGAATACCTTGCACTGATTGACTTAATTGCTTTCCTTGGTCAAAACCTTGCATTCCGTACTGACTTAAATGCACGTGAAAATTTTATTGAAGTTGCTGAACGTAGAGAAAGTATTCTCCGTTTGGCAAGATTAATTAGCTACAATGCTAAAAGAAATCAAGCAGCAAACGGCTTGTTAAAAATAGAAAGTATTAGCACCACAGAAGATGTTGTTGACAGCAATGGTAATAACTTATCAAATCAAAGTATTATATGGAACGATGGTACAAACCCTAACTGGTACGAACAATTTATTAAAGTGTTAAATGCTTCTTTACCAGTAAGCACAGCGTTTGGCAGACCTATCAAAAAAGCATCTATAAATGGTGTTGCTACTGAACAATATAGATTCAATGGTATTAATACAGATATACCGAGTTTTACTTTTAGTAAACAAATAAACAGCATAAGCACACAATTTGAAATTGTTAGTACAGGTATTGATACAGACACAAATACTCTAATTGAAGAAGATCCTTTGCCAGGTAACAAAATGGCGTTTGTTTATAGAGACAATGGACAAGGTGCAGGTAGTTCAAATAGTGGATTTTTTATGCACTTTAGACAAGGTGTTCTTAAGAATAATACTTTTGATGTTACAAGTAATACTCCTAATACAGTAGTTAATATTGACACAGATAATATTAATGATACTGACGTTTGGCTTTATAAATTAGACAAGCAAGGAAATGAAGAATCATTATGGACAAAAGTTGATGCTGTAGAAGGCAACAACGTAATTTATAATAGTGTATCAAAAGGTATACGTGACATATATGCAATTCAAACAAGAATAGAAGATAGAATTAGTCTAATATTTGCTGATGGTGTTTTTGGAAATATTCCAAAAGGTAATTTTAAGGTATATTACAGAACAAGTAAAAATCTAGATTTTAGAATTAATCCTAGCGATTTGATAGGCATTAATGTACAAATACCATATATTGATAGAACAAATAAAGAGCAAACACTAAATCTAGTTTTAGAATTAAAAAGTGTTGTAGAAAATAGTTCAACTAGCGAAACAAATGAAAGTATTAAAAGTGTTGCACCTAGTACATATTATACACAAAACAGATTAATAACTGGAGAAGATTATAATATAGGAACGCTAGGTGTTAATCAGCAAATTATAAAAACAAAAGCAATCAACAGAACCAGTAGTGGTATTAGTAGATATTATGATTTAAGAGATGCAACAGGAAAATATAGCAACATACTTATGTATGGTGATGACGGTGTAATTTTTAGTGAAGAATTTAACGAATTAGATAGTTTTGAATTTATTACTAGAACTGATATTGAGGCTGTGATAAACAATACAATCATACCAAAAATAAAAACAGCAAATATAAAAAATTATTACTATGAAAATTTTCCAAGAAATACAAGTATAACAAATCTTAATTTGACATGGAATCAAACAACTACAGGCACAAATATTACAACTGGTTATTTTACCGATTTGTATAGTCTGCCTGTAACAGTTAGTTCGTTTACACAAGGTTTACCAAAATATATTGAACCAGAAGCTCTTGTGAAATTTGTTGCCCCAACAGGTAAACATTTTATGACAACTGATAACAATAGACTTATGGATGGAGATGCTGATCACCCTGGTGCAGCTACTTATATTTGGAGTAAAGTTATAAGTGTAGATGAAGGTGGTACTGTCATTGATGCCTCCACAGGATTAGGTCCTATAGTATTCAATGATGTGATTCCAAATGGTGTAACTGTTGCTGAAATTATTTCTCCTATTGTAGGAACATTTACAAGTGATTTAACTGTTCAAATAGTAGATCAAGTATTTGCTTATAAAACTTTTGGTATAAGATATGATGTGGATTCAAGACAGTGGAAAATAGTCTACAACACTAATCTTAATACAGTCGATGATTTTACTTTAGGAAAGCAAGGAGATAACACTAATCAACAACTAGATGCTAGTTGGTTAATGTTATTTGAAACAAACGGAGAAAAATATACAATAACAACACGTAGTTTCCGTTATGTATTTGAAAGCGATGATGAAATACGTTTTTATCATGATAGTACTGATAGAATCTATGATAGTAAAACTGGAAAAATTGTTAAAGATAGTATAACAATATTGAGCAATAATAATCAACCCGATAGCCTAAATGCATTTACACAAGATTGGCCGTGGCAAGTTGTTAAAGAATACAGAGACACTGACGGATATGTAGATAACAAAAAGTTAGAAGTTGGTTTTTTTGATAGTGATGATGACGGGGTTATTGACGATCCAGACACTTTCAGACACATTGTTGAACCTACAGTTTCGCCAACTACAAAATATGTTTTTGCAAAAAAATATACAAGAAACGGCACTGAAGTATATGATTATATTGATGCTAGTATAGAAAATATAGTTGTGCCTTCGTTAGGCGATCCTGGACCTATTACATCGTATGCAGATGGAACAATAATATACAATTATAAAAAAGATTTATTTTACACTGTAGATATTACAAACAATCAATTTGTTTTGAATACAAACTATAAAGTTTATACTGGTAGAGATAAAATAAAATTTGGTTATAGTCATGCTGCAAATGAAAACAGAAGAATAGATCCTAGCAGTTCAAATATTATGGATGTGTACATGTTGACAAAAACATACGACACAAATTATAGAAAATATCTAAGTGGAGAAATTACAGAAGTTGTACTACCACCTAGCAGCGATAGTCTATTTCAAAGTTATGGAGCAGACATTGCACAGATAAAAAGTATAAGTGATGAAGTAATTTATCATCCGGTAAAATATAAGCCATTATTTGGCAGTAAAGCAGGTAGTAATTTGCAAGCAATATTTAAGATAGTTAAAAATCCTGGAAGAGTTGTTAACGATAACGACATAAAAACAAGAGTTATAGATGCAGTCAATGAATATTTTGCATTAGAAAATTGGGACTTTGGTGAAACATTTTATTTTAGTGAATTAGCAGCGTATATTGTAAAACAAGTTGCTCCTGATCTAAGTAGTATTGTTTTAGTTCCAAGACAAGAATCACAAAGTTTTGGAAGCATGTATGAAATTAAAAGCGAAAACGATGAAATTTTTATAAGTGCTGCAACAGTTGAGGATGTTGAAATTATTGATGCAATTACAGCAAGTAGATTAAAAGCTACAGGTTCTGTAATTACTAGTGATGATGTACTTAACACCGGTGTACAAAGCAGTGAATCAGCAACTACAGTGATTATTGGAAGCTCAAGTAGTTCAAGCAGCAGTTCAAGCAGCAGTTCAAGTAGCAGTTCAGGAAGCTCATCCGGCGGCGGAGGATATGGATACTAATGGCATACGAAGACGATCAACAAGAATATCCTTTACCAACAGGAGATTCTAATACAGGCAAAAGTGCAAACTTTTTGCCAAGATATTTTAGAACTGATCCTAATAAAAAGTTTTTAGGTAGCACTATAGATCAAGTTACAACACCGGGTGTAGTTGAAAAAATTAATGCATTTGCTGGACGTAGAGAAGCAAAAGCCGTAAAATCAACAGATACGTATTTGCCAGATGTAAGTGCTAATAGAGAAAACTATCAATTAGAACCAGCAGTGGTAATCAAGGACAACATAGGTAATGTTGAGTTTTACAAAGACTACAATGATTATATAGGACAATTATCAACACTAAGATCAACTACAAAAGATCATAGTTTGCTAAACAGACAAGAATTCTATGCATGGGATCCACATGTTGATTGGGACAAATTTACAAACTTTAGAGAGTATTACTGGTTACCAAATGGACCACAAGAAGTACCAGTAAGAGGACAAAGTTTACAAGTACAAAGCACATACACAATTACAACTGTAACAGATGACGATAATGTTGCTTATCTGTTTACACCAAATGGATTGTCAAGAAATCCTACATTGAAATTGTACAGAGGACAGACCTATAGATTTGAAATTGATTGTCCAGGACATCCAATAAGCATTGCAATCAGTAGAGCTTTTCAGCCAGCAGTAGACGTTGTTGATAGTAGTTTGATAACCACATTATATGAAGATGGTGTAGAAATCACAGACGACGATACTGGTGTACTTAAAGATCGAGCATATGCTATAGACGAAGGCTTTGTAGAAAAAGGTGTGTTAGAATTTACCGTTCCAATGAATGCACCAGAAACACTTTATTACATAAGTCAAACAGATATAAACACAAGCGGTGTGTTTAATATTTTTGATATTGAAGAAAATTCTCAAATAGATGTAGAAACAGAAATACTAGGTAAAAAAACTTATCGTACAAGCGAAGGTTGGGATTTTTCAAATGGTATGAAAGTATACTTTCAAGGAAATGTAACACCAGAAAGTTATGAACAAGGATTGTATTATGTAGAAGGTGTTGGCACAGGTATAAAACTTGTTCCATTAAGTGACTTATCTGTACCTGCTATCTTTACACAAGATACACTTATTCCTTTTGATACAAATGGATTTGATAGAGTACCTTTTGGTGATGCAAAAAGTTTTGCAGGAACAAAAGATTACATTTGTGTAAACAGAGGAGATGATAGTAAAAATGGTTGGTCAAGATATAACCGTTGGTTCCATAAAGACGTTATAGAACTTAGTGCTTCTTTGAATAAACAAGATTCTGATCTTGATGAATCATTTAGAGCAAAACGTCCTATTATTGAATTTGAGCCTAATCTGCGTTTGTACAACCATGGAGCAAAAGCAAAATTATCTGTAGATTTAGTTGATACATTTACAAAAGATGTTTTTAGCACAATTGAAGGTCAGGCTGGATATAATATTGATGGTATTGATATAGTTGAAGGTATGCGTATATTGTTTACAGCAGATCCTGACTCTCTAGTAAATGGTAAAATTTATGAAGTTAAATTTATACTGCATACAAACACTACACAAATTAGTTTAGTAGAAACAAGCGATACTAATCCTGTTACAGATGAAACTGTGCTTGTAAAAGATGGTAATAAAAATGCTGGAAAAATGTTTTGGTACAATGGTACCGAATGGCTAGCAGCACAAGATAAAACAGCAATAAATCAAGCACCAAAATTTGATTTGTATGATAGCAACGGATACAGCATTGGAGATGAAACATATTACCCTGCTAATGATTTTAGCGGTAACCGCATTTTCAGTTATCGTGTTGGATCAGGCACAAATGATCCTGAACTTGGATTTCCTTTATCATACAAAAATATCAACAATGTTGGCGATATTGTTTTTGACTTTAATCTACTTACACAAAAATATGAATATGAATTAAACAATGCTGTAATTTATATAAACAGTGACGAATTATTTTTGAAAAAAACAAAAAATGATTCAGAATATTATTGTAATGCCTGGACAAAAGCAAATGAATTAAGTAGCCAGTATGTGATTAGAAAATATACCGGTGACGATATGGCAAATCGTTTCCCAATTGATGTGTACAAAAACAGTGCTAATTTAACCGATTTAGTATGTAAAGTTTTTGTTAATAACAAATTCTTAGTACAAGGTGTTGATTGGAATTTTGTTGACGATTTAGATATTAGAAAAGTAAATCTTGTAAATGAATTAGAATCCGAAGACGTCATAATAATAAAAACAAAAAGCAGTGCTGAAAAAACAAATCAAGGTCATTATGAAATACCATATAATTTAGAAAGAAATCCTCTAAATAATAATCTTACTGAATTTACTTTAGGACAAGTAAATGATCATGTTGATGGAATGATTGTAGAGATTCCTGGATTCAACGGCATGCAACCTGGACCTAGTAATTTAAGAGATTTAGGCGAGGTCAGCAAATATGGAAGAAAATTTTTACAACATAGTGGTCCTATTAATTTATCATTATATCATTTGATTGATAAGCAAGCAAATGTAGTAAAGGCTATTAGGTTAGCAAAAACAGAATATAGTAAATTCAAAAGAGATCTGATTTCAGCAGCAGGTGCAAGTTCTTTTGTAGGAAGTGCAAAAGAGCATCTAGATTTACTTTTAGTTGATCTTACAAACAGCAAAACAAAAAGCATGCCATTTTATAGCACAGATATGCTTGCATTTGGCGGTAATAAACTTTTAGAATATAATGTTGTTGATGATAGGATTAATTTTTATGCATTGTCACAAGTTTTTAATATAAACACTGTGAGCAAAAAATCTGTGTTAGTATATCTAAATGACATTCAACTAACATATGGTATAGATTATACATTTACTGATAACGGTTTTGTAGATATTTCTGCAACAAAACAAGTTGATGATATTATAAAAATATACGAATATGAAAATACAGAAGGTTGTTTTGTTCCTCAAACACCAACTAAGTTAGGATTATATCCTGCTTATGCTCCAACGATGGAGGTAGATAACAGTTATTCAAATGCTACTAATGTTATTAGAGGACATGATGGAAGTATTACTGTTGCATATAATGATTATAGAGATGAAATACTTTTAGAATTTGAAAAAAGAATTTACAATAACCTAAAAGTTAGCTATGACGAAAATGTATTCTGTGTACATGATTTTATAGAAGGCAACTATAGAAAATCAAACATAGATAAAAAATCTATGGACAAAATATTAATAAGTGATTTTATTAAATGGCTGCCTTTGGTAGGAAATCCAGATTATACATCTAATGATTTTATTGTACAAGGAGACGGCTTTACTTACAATTACAGTAGAAGTATAAGCCCAACAGGAGAAAAATTACCTGGTGGCTGGCGTGCTGTTTATAAAATGGCTTATGATACAGACAGACCGCATATGACTCCTTGGGAAATGCTAGGTATCAGTGTCAAACCAAGTTGGTGGGAAACACAATATGGTCCTGCACCATATACAAGTGATAATCTTGTTATGTGGAAAGATATTGAAAAAGGATATGTAAAAGAGCCAGGAAAACCTATAGTTGTAAAAAATAAATTTGTTAGACCTAACTTAACAAAACATTTGCCTGTAAATCCATATGGGCAACTTGTTGATCCTTTGCAAAGTGGTTACGCAAAAGAATTCAGTTATGCAACAATGAGAAATGACTTTTTCAAGTTTGGTGACGAAGCGCCTATTGAAACAGCATGGAGACGTAGCAGCGATTATGCATTTAGTTTGTTAGTTGCTATGATTTTGAATAGACCGTCTCAAGTGTTTGCTATAGGATTTGATCGTTCAAGAACAACAAGAAATTTAGCAGGCAATTATACCTACAACAATAAAAAAGCAATTAGAGCTGCTGATTTAGTTTTTCCTAAAACAAAAACTAACAGCACTGTGAATCAAACAGTAGGATTAATAAATTATATAGAAAATTATCTTACATCGAATATTGATGCAAATTATGAAAGATATATCAATCGTATTACAAATATTAATTCACAAATGGGTTTCAAACTCGGTGGCTTTGCAGACAAAGATAAATTAAAACTTGTTCTAGATAGTAGAACGCCACTTAATGCAGGCAATGTTTTTGTACCTCAAGAAAATTATAAAATATTCTTGAACACTAGTAGTGCTAATGAAATAGTATCTTATAGTGGATTAATTATTGAAAAATTAAGTAAAGGATATAAAGTTTCTGGGTATGATAAAGAAGACCCGTTTTTTGAAATATATAAACCTTTTGAAAGTGCTAATGACAGTGCAATTAATGTAGGCGGTATTAGTGATAGTTTTATAGAATGGTCAGAAGATAAAACTCTTGTAGCTGGAAAAATTGTCAAGTATAATAATAGATTTTTTAGAGTCAATGAAAACCATGTTTCTACAGAAACATTTAATCCTTCATTTTATTCGCAACTAAGCGAATTACCAATTACAGGTGGTGCAACTGCATTAATTAGAAAAAGATTTTCTACAGAAAAAACCACTTTAGATTATGGAACAGTGTTGACTGATAAACAAGATGTTGTAGATTTTATATTAGGATATGAAAAATGTTTACTTGAAAAAGGATTCACTTTTGATTATAATAATAGAGAAACGCAATCTATTGAAGATTTTATTTTAGCAATAAAAGAATTTTTGTTTTGGACTACGCAGAATTGGGCTACAAATAGTATTATAGTTCTAAGTCCAGGTGCAAATAAACTTGCATTTAACAGAGACTTTTATGTTGTTGATAATATTTTTGATAACTTTTATGATTTAGAAGTTTTGAGAGCTGACTCTGCTAAATTAAGAGGATCTTTTACTAATATTCAAAGGGATAACACAAACCAATTTGGTATCCTGCCTCAAGCAAATGCAGAAGGAATATATTTTGTAAAATTACCATTAGTACAAAAAGAACATGTTGTACTAATTGACAACACAACTGTTTTCAATGATACAATATACGATCCAGAACCAGGATATAGACAAGAACGAATCAAAATTGTTGGATATAGAACTGACAATTGGAACGGAAGCCTTAATATTCCTGGTTTTACATATGACGAAGCTCTTGTAACAGAATGGGAATCTTGGAAAGATTATTTTATTGGTGAACTTGTAAAATACAAACAATTTTATTATACCGCTACTGTAACTCATAGTGGTACAGAAGAATTTAATTTTAACAATTGGAATCAATTATCTAAACGTCCTGAAAGTACATTGTTACCAAACTGGGATTATAGAGCTAACCAGTTTACAGATTTTTATGATTTAGATACTGATAACTTTGATAGCGAACAACAGCGTTTAGCACAGCATTTAATAGGATATCAAAAACGTCAATATTTAGAAAATATTATTAATGATGATGTAGCACAATACAAATTCTATCAAGGTATGATTCAAGACAAAGGTACTAAAAACTCACTTACCAAGTTGTTTGATAAGTTAGGAGATGCTGACAAAGATAGTTTAGAATTTTATGAAGAATGGGCTATTAGAGTTGGACAATATGGTGCTACAGATAGTTTTGATGAAGTTGAATATCAATTAGATGAAAAGAAATTTAGAATAGAACCACAAACTGTTGAACTTGTAAATACTGTTGATCAAACAAGAACTGATTTGGTATATCAATATCCTAAAGCAGATGTATATCTGAAAACAAGTGATTATAATCATGCACCATTTCCAACAAGTGCAAGTTTAGATGAATACACAAAGACAGGCGGCTATGTTGCACTTGATCAAGTAAACTTCTTAGCACGTAGTCTTACTGATATTTTAAGTTTTGATATAAACACAGTTGATCTAGATACTTATATTTGGGTTCCCGAAGTGCAACAAAGTTGGAATGTTTACAAACATATACAATCACCTGCACGTATTAACAAAATTGAAAAAAGCGATTTAGGCTTTACTGCAACTTTTGACAGAGCAGTTCCGTTTACCACAGGTGAAATAATTGGTATTAATAATATTAATGAAGACCTGAATGGATTTTGGTCCGCTAGAAGTGTATCGTTAAATGTTGTAGAATTTTATACTAATAAAGATATCGGCGACGATGCTATTGATCTAAGCGATAGTACCCAAGGCATAGTTTCTCAATTAAATGGACGTAGATTGGATAATATTTCTGATGTGAACAGTCTGTTAATTGACTATGATATAAATGAAAATGAAAAATTATGGTTAGATGATAACGGAAATACACAAAGTGAAGTTATAGAAAATAGTCCGGTATTTTCATTACAAGCAGAAATACCAAACGAAGAAGGACTAAATGATTCAGGATTTGGAACTGCATTTTCAGCTAGTGGTAGCAACCAAGTTTTAGCAGTTGGAATGCCTGACGTTGGACTTAACGGTAAAGTTGCTGTTTATACAAGGTTAAGTGAAGCATTAGAATATGTATTGTTACAAACATTAGAACCTAATGCTATTAAAACTGTTGCAATCGAAACTATTACAAATGCTAATCCGGGCCGTATTTTTACTCCTGTCGTACATAACTTAGAAGCAGGACAAAGAATTTTAATAAGCAGTGCAGAAGGTTTGACTGCATTAAATGACAATTACTATTATGTGAATCCTATTACAACAACATCGTTTGATATTTACACTGATAAAGCATTAACATCACCTGTTGATACAACTGCAATGGGAACACACACAATTGACACAGGACTTCTTGCAACTGGTGTATTGTATGATACTGGAGCAGGTTTCGGAACAGCAGTAGAAGTTACTGACAATGGACAATACATTTTAGTAGGTGCACCATATGCAAGTGATGTGCGTAGTAAGTATGCTGGAGAGTTTGACGCTACATCTTCTTACTTACAAGGCGATATTGTAAGTGATAGAGGTACGCTGTGGGAAGCATTAAGAGACACACCTGCAGGTATTGCAGATAGCACTATTAGCACACTATCACAAGATTGGCAGTTAGTAGATTCTTTACAAGCCGATCAGTCGGGTACAATTAGTAATTACACAAATCAAGGTGTATTACATGTATACAAAAAAGATGTTACAACATATAAACTAGAAACAACTATTCTTTCACCTGTTGCAAGATCTAACGAACAATTTGGTATTGCAATTAAATCTGCATTTACTACTGACCTAGTTCACAAATTTTATGTTAGAAGTATAGCAGATCAAGGACGCATTTATTTTATTGAAAATAGTTTAGCAAATGTTAATTCTTTCAGATATTCAAGAGACACAAATTACAAAGGAACGTTTGATCCGTTAAAAACATATTATCCAAACGAAATAGTTTTTGCTGGATATATTTTATACAAAGCAAATACAACAATTTTTGCTAGTAGCGGTATAGAACCAGGTAGTGCTGATGAGTGGGAAGTTTTAGATCAATACATTGATTACGTCGGTTTTGTACCAAATCTAGGAGATGTTACTGCTTTAGAAAGTGACAGTGTAGGATTAGGTGGTGCAGTAGAAATTGGTAAAAGTTTTGATGTAAGCAAAGATGGTAATGTTATAGCAATAACAGGATTTTTCAGTGCAACAGAAATAAACAGAGTAAGTGTGTATAGATTTGATAACAACACCGGACGTTATGTATACGAATCTAACATAGACGGAGATGTAAAATTAGAAGAAAATTTTGCTAGTGCAATAGCAGTTTCGGATAACGGGCAAGATATTGCAGTTGGTGCAACACTTAATGATGTTACAGGATTAAACAATGGTAAAGTATACATCTACAGATATAACTTTGATAGCAACAATCCTGAATTTTTATGGCAACAAGAATTGTTTTCTCCAAAAGGAGAATCCAATGAACAGTTTGGTTACAGTTTAGACTTTAGTAAAAATAAACTTGCTGTTATGAGCATCAATGGTGATAATATCAGCGAAGTTATTTTTGATAGCGATGCTACAACACTTGATAATAGTGCAACTAAAATAAAAGATAGAGTCAAAGATAATGGACAGGTTTATATCTTTGAAAACTATAATGATACTTGGATATATGCAGAAAAAATGCGTTATCTAAGAGACACAACATCAGCAGTTATGCCATCTCTTAGGTTAATTGATAATCATATTATTGTTGGACAGCCTGTATCGTTGTTTACTAATAGTTCGGGCGTTGGAACTAATGTTGGTTTTATAATTGATTTTAGATCTGATAGGAATACAAATGCTTGGACACAAAATAGTCTTGTACAAAACTTTGTAGATTTAACACAAATTAAAAATGTATTTTTATATGATAAAACAAATGGCGATTTAGTAACATATCTTGATTACATAGATCCAGTACAAGGTAAAATTGCTGGACCAGCTGAACAAGAATTAAATTATAAACTATATTATGATCCTGCTGTTTACAATATTGGTAGCACTAACACAGGAAATAAAACACCTTGGGATAGTAATTACGTTGGCAAACTGTGGTGGGATCTAAGCACAATTAAATGGTTCAATACTAGACAGCGCGGTTTAGAATATAAAACCAACAATTGGAATACACCTTTACCTAGTTTTGAAGTGGATGTATATGAATGGGTAGAAAGTGATTTATTGCCTACTGAATGGGATTCTACTGCTGATACTGTAGAAGGATTAGCTGCTGGAGTAAGCGGATCATCAAAATACGGCGATGATAGTTATGTAATTGCAGATATTTACGATCCGGTAACAGGCACATTTTCTAACAAGTATTATTTCTGGGTAAAAAATAAAAGAACAATTCCTGCAATTGATAATAGAACAATAAGTGCATTTGATGTTAAATTGTTAATTCAAGATCCTGCAGGACAAGGATATCGATTTGTAGCATTTTATGAAAACAATAAATTCGGTTTACACAACATTAGAAATTTAATCAAAGACGAAGATATAATTTTGCATGTTGAATGGAAAAAGTTTGAAACACAAAACAACATACATAGCGAATATCAATTGCTTACTGAAGGTATTCCAACAAGCAAACCAAATGCTGATGTTGTAAAAAAATGGGTTGACAGTTTAGTAGGTTACGATCAAAATAGTAATCAACTTCCTGATATTGACATAAGTGTACCACGTAGATATGGTATACTCAATACACCTAATCAAAGTATGTTTGTTAATAAAACTGAAGCTTTGAAACAAATTGTTGATAGAATAAATGGTATATTAGAAGACAACTTGATTGTAGATGATTTTGATTTATCAGGATTACAAAAAATAGATCCACAACCGAGTGTTTATAGCAATGATTATGATGTGAAAATAGCAAGCGAAAACTTACTTAGATTTGTTGCTGTGGCAAAAGTTGCAACAGCAGAGTTATCTCTTGATATACAAGATGGTAGAATCAAAAGTGTTATTATCACAAATCCAGGACGTGGATATGTTGATCCAAGTTATACAACTGGTAGTGTTCGTAAAGGTCCTACTGTTGATATTAGAGGTACAGGCTCAGGAGCCAAAATTCAATTGTATATCAACAACATTGGACAGGTAACAAGTGCAGTAGTTGAAAATGAAGGTAAAAATTATACTGCTGATACAGTAGCAATAGTAAGAAGATTCACTGTGCTTGTTGAGAATGATAGCAACATAGGTGGGTTCTGGAGTTTATACAATTACACACCAGCTCAAAAAGAATGGAGTGTTGAAAGAATACAGTCATACGACACAACACTTTATTGGCAGTATATTGATTGGTATGCAAATGGTTATGATGAAACAACTGCAATAAAACATTTAGTACCAGGTAGTTATGCTTTAGATGCAACACCCGATTTGGTTGGTGATGTAGTAAAGATTGAAAATATTGGATCTGGCGGTTGGTTGTTATTAGAAAAAATCGACAATATACCTGAAGTTGACTATACTGTAAATTATAAAGTAATTGGTAGACAAAATGGAACAATTAAGTTTTCTAAATTACTATACCAAAATGAACAAAGTGGTTTTGATAACCAAGTGTTTGATGCTTATCTATATGACAGAGAACCAGTGAATGAAGTTCGTAATATTATGGAAGCTCTACAAAATCAAATACTTGTGGATCAATTAGAAGTTGAATGGAACAAACTTTTCTTTGCAAGTGTAAGATATGCACTTAGTGAACAAGTTAACATAGACTGGATATTCAAAACTAGTTTTGTAAAAGCAAAACACAATGTTGGCGAATTGCAACAAAAAATTACATTCAAAAACGATAATCTTTCTAATTACCAAGATTATGTCAATGAAGTTAAACCGTACAAAACTAATGTTAGAGAATATGTAAGTAGTTACAGCAAAATCGAACCATCACAGTCTAGTGTTACTGACTTTGATTTACAACCAAGATATGATGTAAATGAAGGACGTATAGTTGCTGAAAAAACTAGTGTGTTTAACAATGAAGTGCAAACTTATAGTCCATTTGTTGATACCTATCCACAAAAGCATTGGAAAGATAATGTTGGTTTTGAAATTACTGATATAAAAATTGTTGATGGCGGCAGTGGTTGGACAGACGGTCCTAATGTAATCATAAGTGGCGGCGGTGGCCCAACATTAAAAGGAACAGCGTCACTTGCTGGAAACACAGTAAATGCAGTTGATGTTGACACAAGAGGAGCAATATATATTAGTGCTCCAACAGTAACCTTTGATGGAACACAAGACGAACCAAGTACTCCTGCAAAAGCTGTTGCAATAATAGGAAATAGTAAAGCAAAATCGACTCATATGTTAATGAAGTTTGATAGAGTAAGTGGTACTCTTGTATTCACTAGTTTATATGTGCCTAACGAAACATTTACAGGTACTGGTGCCCAGGAAGAATTTACACTTAAATGGCCTATTGATACTAGAAAAGCAAAAATTGTAGTTACAGTAGATGGAGTAGAAGCATTAAGTAGCGAATACACACCTGGAAATAAAGAAGATACAAGTGTAGGTTACACAAGAAATTTAGGAACCATCACATTTACAGAAGCACCTGCATTAAATGCATCTATAGTTGTTGATTATTATAGAAATGCAAGTATGTTAAATGCTGCTGATAGAATTAGTTATTTTTATAAACCTGATGCTGGCATGCCTGGATTGGGAACTAACGAAGATGGCAGTGTTGACTTAGCACAAGTTATGGACGGAGTTGATTACGGTGGTGTGCAAATAGACACTATTTCGTTTGGTAACACATTAGGTTTTGATACTGATGTATTTGGTTCAAGCTCTTTTGATACATTTGACAGTAAATTTGATGATGAAATATTTGTGCTAGACGGTAGTACAAATGTGTTAGATTTAGCATTGCCGTTAGAAGCAAATGTTGAATACAATGTGTACTTCAAAAGTGTATCTGCTGGCGCAAGCGATAATCCAATTAGATTAGATAGCAGTAGTTGGCCTACAGCAAATGAAGATATTCCGTTTGCTGTAATGCAACCAATAACAGGTGACGGTATTACTACTAGTATTGTTATAAGTGATATTTTAGAAAAATACAATGTATTAACTGACATCCCTTACGTTGCAAACAGAACAGGCGATACTATAATATTTAGAAAATCTACTAGTGACGGTACAACAACACCTGACTTTACAAGTTTTGATGTTGAACTAGCAGGAGGAGATTTTACAGGTTCAACTGCTACAGGTATACAATCAGGAGATATTACAGTTGATGGAGACGGCTTTGTCACACCAACAACAAGTAAAGGACCTGAAGAACAAGTACCCGGACAAATTGTTGATGCATTAGATATACAAGTATTCAACAGAGTGCAAGATGGACAAGGTATTATAACAGTTCATAATTATCTTACTGATGATTCAAGACTTGAATACGGATTAAGTGGTGTAGCAGCAAGTCAAACTAATGTTATTGCAAAATTAGGTGATAGAATAATAGATCAATCAGAATACACAATTGATTGGAAAACAAATACATTTATATTTGCCGACAGCACAGCTATTGAAGCTAATAAAAATCTCAATATAATTTTAATAGATAACAGCGGAACAGATATTATTGATAGCGATAGAATAATTGCAACTGAAGTGACTACTAGGTTAAGCGTAAATATCAAATTTGATTCTAATTACAGTATGTTTGTTACAAGAAATGGTAATTTAGAACCAGCAGAACCTATTGACATCAATGGTACATTGAATATTGGTTTAGGAACAAACACTAATATTGGAGACATTATAGATTATACAGTTTATAATAATGTTAATCCTAACTTTAGTCAAATTGTCATCGATGAATCATTCCAAGGTGATGGTGTAAAATATCATCATGAATTTAAGACACAAGCAAATCCAGACGGTGCTGTGTTGCTACCTTATACTAAACTGCCACTTGCAAATAATATTATTGTACAAGTTAACAACAAAATATTGAATCCTGGATATAGAAAGAAAATCACTCTTACTGCTGATAGAAGTTATGACATTGATAAATGGCAATTTGAGATTTTATCGCAAGTCTATCAGAGAGATATATTAGTTTACTTGAATGGTGAATATTTGGTGCCAAATTATTGGAATTATGATCCAGTAAATGGACGTATTGATTTGACATCTAATCAAATAGGTAAAGTAGGTGATACTCTTGAAGTGTTTATTATTAGAGATGCAGAATACACATTCACAGATACAACAATAGAATTTACAAGTTCAAGTCCTGCGTGGTCTAACAATATACCAGTTGGTGACGAAATAGTTTTTGCATTGACAGATGATAGCACAGTAGTTAGAGGTGTTGTAAAAGAAAAAACTGTAAGCAGTGGAAACGTTACACTAAAATTATATGGTTATCTTAGAGAAATGGCAGAATTATTTACAAAAGATAGCACTCCGCAAAGTGTTACAGCAATTGGTACTTATGGCGATGACAGTACATATGAAACAGTAACATTGACTGCATGGAGTTATTCACAAGGAGATACATTAAACTTTAGCTATGCTCCATTGCCAAAACACGATGTGAAAATTTACACATTTTCTAATCATGATATCAACGGCTTTGAGAGAGAAAGTTTTGATGTAGTATTTTCTACAACTCATGCACCAGAAGGCACAACTGCTTATATTGATAGAAATAATTTAACTAAAGGTTATTTAGAATTAAGTAAACCTGCAATAAGCACAAATTATGTTTGGGTTATTAAAAATGGTAAACTTTTATCGCCAGAAATTGATTATGTGTTGAATACAGATAAAACTGCTGTGCAACTTGCAAGACGTGTTAACAAAAATAGCACAATTGAAGTATTACATTTTGCAGGTAGTTTGTCAAGTCCAAAATATGGCTTTAGAATATTCAAAGACATGTTGAATAGATTCCACTTCAAACGTCTTAATAATCAAAATACATACAAATTACAACAGCCATTAAATTACTATGATAATAAAATTTTATTAGAAAGCACAGATGGAATAACACAACCTGATCGTAGTAGAAATCAACCAGGTATAATTTGGATTGACAAAGAGCGTATAGAATATTACACAGTTGACGGTGCAACATTAGGTGGGCTACGTAGAGGAACATTAGGTACAGGTATTGCTACAGTACATGCAGCAGGAACTATAGTTGCAGGACAAGGACCAGAAGAAACTGTACCTTACAAAGAAACTCAACAAATAGTTGACTTGAGTGATTTTGCAGACGGAAGTACAGGTGAAATTCTGTTAACTGATGATCTATATACTGCTGCAAATTCATACATAAACAATTTTTCAAGCACGTTGAGTTCATATGAAATTGAAGTATTCATAGATGACATTGCAGCAAGTATGGTAGATATTTTTGTTGGAGGTAGACGTTTAAGAAAACCGTTGCCACTAGAACCAAACGATAAACTCAAAGATAGAAACTTTTACAAATTTAATGCAACAATAGATCTTGATTCATCTGCCGGAGATGAAGTTGTAGCACCAGAATACACTATGGAAAACGTGTTTATAAATGGCGAATCAAAAACACTTTTGACGTTAAATATTCAAGATGCTACACATCCTGATAACATACCGCTGACAGGTGAAAAAATTATTATGGTTAAGAAAAATGGTAACTTGTGGAATGACATAGTTAGTGATACAACAACATTGTCATTAAGTGACAGCCAAAATAAAATTGCAAGATTTATAAGAGACAAAACAATATCGCTACCACGATAAATACAGTATAGGTGAGATAACATGGAACAATTAACTGATTATAACGGCATACACATTGAAGGACATATAAAGATACACAATCCAGATTCTGGTGAAGTCTTTATTAACAAACGTAATGCCATTCATTATGAAAATATGAGTATTGCTTTGGCAGAAAGTTTAGGTAATGCTGGTCAAGGTTTTATATATGAAATGGCTTTTGGCAATGGAGGCACAAGCGTTGATCCAACTGGTATTATTACATATCTCACACCGAATAGTACTGGAACTAATGCAAGTCTTTATAATCAAACTTATACAAAAGTTGTTGACGATCAAAGTGTAAACAACATAGATCCAACACGTAATAAAATTGAAACACGGCACCTAAGTGGAACAAACTATACTGACATTATTGTTTCTTGTTTATTAGATTATGGTGAGCCAGATGGTCAAGCAGCATATGATACTGCTGCAAATGCAGAAGATCAGTTTGTATTTGATGAATTGGGTTTGAAAAGTTACTCACCAACTGGAACAGGAAAATTAATAACGCATGTTATATTTCACCCTGTGCAAAAGTCCTTAAATAGATTAATTCAAATTGACTATACAGTAAGAGTGCAGAGTTTGAGTGGAGGTAATATTTAATGGCATATAGTATTCCATTTACAGATTCAGCAAACAAAGGTAGCATTACTGTAGAAGACAACAGCATTAATACTGAAACTAGTTTGCTTTTACCAGGTAGAAATACAAGCGACTATGGTACAAGTATTCTTACAAATTTTTTACATTTACTAGAAAGCCATGCTGATGTAAATCCTCCTTCTAATCCAGTTGAAGGACAGCTTTGGTATGATACAACAAATGACGTTGATCAATTAAAAATATATGATGGAACAAATTGGGTCGCTGCCGGAGGTCTTAAAAAAAGCGGAGCAGAACCTGAAAGTATAAACAGCACAGTAGGTGATCTATGGGTTGATACAAGTACAAGCCAATTGTATTTGTACAGTGGTAGTGGATGGATTCTAATTGGTCCTAGTTTTGCTACAGGTAATAAAACTGGAGCACTAGCTGAACAAATTGTAGATACAGCTGACGTTACAAGAGATGTTGTTATAAATTACGTAAATAATATTCCAGTTAGCATAATAAGTGCAGTAGAATTTACTCCTAAAGTTGCACTAAGTGGTTTTCCAACAGTTTATATTGGAACAACATTAAGCAATAATGTAAGTGGTAATTTAGCAAATATCAAAGGCATTGTTGAACAAGCAGCTTATATACAAGAAAATCCAGTATTAACACAACCTTCAGGTACAGTCGCAGTAGCAACATTAGCTCGTAAAGACGCAGGCGGCGGAACACAAGTTTTTCAAAATAAAATTACAGTACCTAATCAAGGTATTGAACTTGGCACTGTAAAAACATTTAGTGCTTTAGTTGAAGGCACAAGTGGTATACTTGAATTAGCAGGAGCAGGTACAATTGATATACGTACTCCGGTAAGTGCAAGTCCTGTTGTAAGAATTAGTAATGATGGTAATTTTGGTATCAATACATTAAGTCCTACACAAAAATTAGATATAAAAGGTAATCTAAATATTGGTGTTGAAACAGGAGATGATGCAGCTCTTGACACAAGCGGTAAATTAGTTGTAAACAGTGAATTTGATAGTTTAGCACCAACTACAGGTGCAGCAACAGTAAAAGGTGGCCTAGGAGTTGCAAAACAATTACAAGTCGGAGGCAGAGCTACATTTACTGATGTAATTCAAACTAATCCAACAGGTACAGTAATTGAGCCTGATACTAATGGACAAGGTGTAATTGGTAGTACATCAAAAAGATATGCTGGAATATATGCTAACACAGTCTACGGAAATTTACAAGGAAATGTAAACGGTAATGTAACAGGTAATGTTACTGGGTCTTCAAGTAAACTAACAAGTCCAACAACATTTACCATGACTGGAGATGTAAGCGCAAGTTCTTTTAGTTTTGACGGGCAAGTTGGCGGAAGTACTAAAACATTCACAACTACAATCAATGACGATTTTATAAACACAAAATTAGATGTAGCTGCACAGTTAGGTAGATTAATTAGCACAGACGAAATAATAATTTATAGACCTACAGCAGATGATGTAACAATAGATCCAACAGGAACATTAGGTGTCTTCAAAACCACAATAGGAGATATTACAGCACAAATTTCAACATTACCAATTGGTACTGTGATGATGTGGGCAGGATTAACTGCACCAACAGGTTGGTTTATTTGTGACGGTAGCGAATACCCAATCACAACATATGGAAATTTAGCAACAGCAATTGGATGGGATGCAAGCGATCCAACAACTTGGTATTGGGGCAATGCTAGTACAATAGCAAATTTTGTTATACCAGATTTTAGAGGACGTTTACCAACTGGTATAGGAACACCAGGCGGCGCAAATAGAATTGGTAACGCTGCAACAGGCACAATGGGCGGCGTATCAGGTGATGACGAAGCAACACTTACAAGTGCAAACTTGCCAAATCACACACATGATTTATTAAGCAGCACAGGCGAACAATTTTATGCAGTAACTAATGCAACTACAAGTGCTCCGGAAACATTGTCCGGAGGAGGAATAGATGGAGGCACAGGCAGTAGACTTCCAAATAGCGGTACGATAACTGGCGGTACAACAAATGCTCCAGTTGATATTACTCCACCATTTGCTGCAATTAATTTTATTATCTATCACGGGGTAACATAGTATGGCATACAAATTAAATAAAACAGATGGATCATTAGTTGTAGAACTTGTTGATGGTAAGTTAGATACTACTACCACAGATCTTTCATTAATTGGTAAAAATTATCAAGGGTTTGGCGAAAGTATAAATGAAAACTTTATTAAACTGCTCGAATCTTTTGCTAACACTGCTGCCCCAAGCAAAGCACTAAGAGGACAGCTTTGGTATGACACAGCTGAAGGCAGATTAAAAGTATACGATGGAACAACATTTAGAAGCACAGATAGTACAATCTTTTCTTCTACACAACCTACAACATTAGTTCAAGGTGATATTTGGATCAATGGTGTAGAAAACCGTATGTACTTTTTTGATGGTACAGACTTAATTCCTGTAGGACCTGATTACACTAAATCACAACTTAAATCTGGTATTGAAACTGTAACAGTAAAAGATACAACAGGGCAAAATAAAGTTATTGTAAAATTGTTTATAAATGGAAGCAATGTTGGTAT
>CEVG01035264.1_pt1 | contig 37161 bp, 47 predicted proteins | sample 356511 | NCBI WGS metagenome assembly CEVG01 (sample SAMEA2623426, study PRJEB7988) | marine metagenome | biome: marine biome (ENVO:00000447); feature: surface water layer (ENVO:00002042); material: "saline water (ENVO:00002010), including plankton (ENVO:xxxxxxxx)" | depth 5 m | reverse complement strand
ACGTGTGACCAGATGCTCTAAGAATCGAGTATCTTCTCAATTCACAGAGGATAGGTGCAACAGAGTTGTCTGCATTCAGTTTCAAAGGAATCTTTCTTTCTTCCTCATCACCCAAACGTGCAGTAACAACAATACTATTCAGTGTGTTGGATGTGGTATTGTAACCAAGGTTGTTCTCTTGCTCAAGCAGGAAGAACTGTGATGTTTCCTTAGTGATAGACAGTTTAGTGTCTTCATTAGGAGTAGGAGTTGCACCATCAGTTGTTCTAACCAGACCCAGAACATCATTATCTGCAACAGAGATAGCAGGACCAGGGTCAGCAACAGGGTTGTCTCTGTCAAATGCAGGATACAAGTCAACAGTCTGTTGTGAGAATGCAAAGTCGTCGAAGTTAGACGTTGCAGGAGACACAGATGCGTTCAAGAATGTCAGATAGTAGATACCATCAGCAACACCACGCTCAAACTCTTGATAAGTTTCTACTTCATAGATGTAGTATGTCTTATCATATGCAGGAGAGTTAGTCTCTGAAGATCTAGGTTGTACCACGAAACCAGTAATGGGTTCCCTAGGAATCGGGAACGCATCCTTGTCCAGTACATATCTAAATCTGTAGATTCTATCCTTAAGGTCTCTTGCGTCAGGGACTCTTCTGATGAATGATGTTGGCGTGAATCCAAGATTTTGATACTGACTGTTAGCGATTAGAGTTGTGTAAATATCATTATTTGCAGAGTCAACCTGCAAGTACCAGTTAGACTGGTTAGGATCATACTTGATCGGGGACTCATCATCTCCAGGAGATGTACCCGTCACTGTAGGACCAGAGGGGTCGATCTTTGCAGTGTGAGTTGTAGGTGCGTTTGCACCAGATGCAACCAAGAGAACGTTAATCTTATCAGGCAGTGTAGGTGAATCTCTACGTGCACCGATGGTATAACCCTGAATTTTGCTAGGGGGTTTTGCGTTCTCGTTTGTATAACCGTACAGATACAGTTTTGTAGGATCTGCTGCTGCACGGATCTTGTTAATATCAAATGTCACCCAGTTAATAGAAACCTCAGCAACATCAGAGATTCCTTTAGGTGGAATAATATGTGTTATCTGACCTGCTTTATCCTTTGTAAACGCTGCTGACTTAAATCCTTTGGATCGCAGGGAGGTGTTTCCGAAGTTTGAGTTACTGTTAGTAATAGAAAGGTCGCCACCGCTGTCACTGAAGAAATGGTCACCAAATCCCACAGCAAACACAGACACAACCTGAATGAATGAGTCGTTGGATGCTCTAATATGGACGTGACGCCATCCTTTACGGTATTTACATAGACCGTTAATATGGGCACCAGATCCTGCTGCCTGCGCTTCATAGTTACCTGTGGATGGGTTATATAGCACGAAGGCACGGTCATCCTTTTGTAGAGAGATACCCGTGAACTGTGCCACAACCATCGATTTGAAACCAGTTGCCTGAGAACCATCTGCGTGCATCCCGTTGATGCCCCACACCGATCTCAATGACATATTGAACACATATGGTGACGCAGAGTCAACCGTGTCAATCTCAACCTTCACAAGAACGTTGGAACCGATTGCATTACCCGATGGTTCTGCTGACATCTGATAGGTAAACTGGTTACCTTGTGCAGATGTAACAAGGAAAGAACCATTATACAGGTTCGAGTCGGTTTCTGTTGGTCCAGTAACACCAGAAATATTAACAGCAACACCCACAGAGAAACCGTGGTTGACTGGGTTGTCCTGAATATCAACAGTAAATGCTGTTGCAGTTTGACCGTTTCTAATGATCTGAGAAACACGGAATTCGTCGGAAATCGGACCAACGATTCTGTTTTCTTCGACCCTTGCTTGCAACTGGTCTTGTGCAATCGTACCAGAAGTATCAGGAATTGTAGCGTATGCTTTCGAGATCTTCTGATAGTAAAGTTCCAAGTCTGCTACGTTAGCATACTCGAAACAAGTAATCTTATGGTGAGAGAAGTTAGGTGCAATCGTCTCTGTCACATCAGGACGATAATACACACCATTGTTATCACCATCGAAGAACGATGCCTGCCAGAAATAGCAACCACCAGTCAGTCTGAAGATTGCAGAGTTTGCAGGTTCGTTAGCAGATGTGATACCAAGCGATGCATTGATCGTTGGATATGGCACATACTTAGGAATGATCTTCGTACGACGAAGGTCAGAACCAACAACAGAAACACCTCTAGGGCAGATGATACCACCGTTTACAGAGTTGAACTTATATAAGATGTTGTTGGGTGATGTTAAATCAAAGTTGGTATTCTCATCAAACGGAGTGATCTCGTTAAAGTTAGAAGTACCAGGACGATTATCTAGAACATACTCAGAAGGATACAAGTAAATGGAGAATGCATCGAATTCGTCATTACTCAGACCAACTCGATAGGAGAACCTTGCCACTTCAAGGAAGGCACGTTGCAACGTCTTGAACGGACGCAGTGCCGAGTTACCTCTATTGTCGTATGCGTCCGATGCATCGAAGTCGTCAGGGTTGACGTAGATAATACGTCCCGTCCTAGACGTGATAATATTCTTAAGACGAGTTAGTGCCATTTACTTGGAATCCTGTTATATGAGTATTTAGTTGTCACCTAGATCAGGGGGTAGGTTGTCCACCACCTGCACCACCACCAGCAGTACCAGTAGTCTGGTTATACTGTTGAGGCAAGAAGTCAGTTGCAGCATTCTCAAATCCATTTACTTGGAATGTGAGATCTGCTGTAGACGCATATACAATGATGTGAGAGTTTGGTCCAACAACAATACCACTATGCTTATTGGTTGCATTAGCAGCAATAGCATAATCGTAATAGATGTAATCCTTAGTGAGGAGATCTGTCGCAGCACCCGCGCTACTGACCGTAGCAGTTGCTCTATCGGCACCTGTTTCAGGAGGAGTGTCAACGAAAGTATCAGTTCCAGCAAAAGCAGCGGAGTTAATACCAAGTGTCACATACAGTTTGCTATTTGCAGAATCCCACTCAGAAACATAACCATACTTACCACCAGTCACAGTACCAACTGTCAGAGTTGCAGTACCAATCGTGAAGGTATCACCTTGCACCCAAGTTCCTTCAACATCATAGAGGAAGACCTCAGTGAAGACAGGATCGGGAACAACATCGATAGATGCAGAATATCCAGTAGTACCTTCTGCATAATAGAAAATTGGGTCAGGTGTTTGAGCATCAGGAACGATGTCAATAATACCATCTGTACCAGCAGTACCAGTCTTAGTAACACCAGTGGTAAATTCTGTACCAGGGGTAGGTTGTGCACCTGTACCATCCTGAGTGTCAGAGAATCTCAGTGGAAGTCCAGTGTTAGAAGAATCAGACTGATCAAAGCGATAAGTACGATCAACGTCCATCGTGAACGCACCAGGAACAACTTCCTGTCCAGCAGTTGTACCCCAAACGAAACCAGTTGTGTAGGAAGCAGATGAAGTAGGAGTGAACTGAGTTGTTGCAGTTGCGTTGGATGTGCCACCAGTGACGGTTTCAGCACCATCAAACCAGTTGACCTGAGCCTGTGCACCAGCAGTCCAAGGAGTAACAGTAGAACCGTCAGCGTGTGCTGCATCAGTTGTACCAAACTGTCCACGAGTCACTGTCCAATCGTTACCAGCAGCAGCGGTGATCAGCATCACCTCGTTGCCAACCTGAACATATTGACCAGTAATACCAGTCGTACCGTCAGTCACAGTCAGTGTGGTATCACCAGCAGCAAACTGTGCACCCTCGTTGATAGTGGTGGTTCCTGCTGCTGCCTGATAGATGGTAACAACTTGACCAGAACGGTGTGCAGCAGCAGTCGTGCCGAGTTGTGCACGGACCACAGTCATATCAGCACCACCAGTTGCTCCAGTGTAGAAAGCAGCACTAGAAATCTGAATGATCTCAGCGGTGTAACCTACAATGCCATCGCTCAACACGAAATAGGCATTAGCAGCAGCGACAGTACCGTCACTGATGTTGATGGATGTAGCGCCAGAAGTAAGGTCTGCAACTTCTGCATTGAACTGAGTACCAACTCCACGTGCAGTTGCAGTAAAACCAGATGTGCCACCTGTGATAGTCTCACCACCTTGGAAGGTACCAACAACAGCGTTAGTATCAATACCAAACGATGTTGTCGTCATCACCTTGACGTAGTTAGTGATAATGGATGTATCCACAAACACGTCAGCGAGAAATGCAGACTTAGCAAGGTCGGCAGAGTTAATTGCCAAACCAGGAGTTGCATCAGTTCTAGAGATACCTGGGAGGATCTCAATCTTGTAGTTAGAAACTACGTTTCTCGGTGCAAACTTATAGGTGTTTGCATCCAGTGTAAGTTCTTGTGTGTAGTTCTTATGCCCAACGCGATAAGTTGCAGCGGATCCACCCCTTTCTGCAACTTGAAGAACTGTTGACGCTGTGTTCAACGAGTTTGTCGAGTATAAAACTGTATTAGTAGTTGCTGCTGGTGCGGCAGCAGCGAGTCTTCCTGCTGTCATTTGTTAATTACCATCCTGCTGTAAAGTGTTGTTGGAGTCTAAGTCTACCACCGAGGTCGGGAGCAGAAATCGGACCACCAAAGCTAACACCCAGTGTTCCGACGTTTTCGGTTGAAAGCAGAGTTGCATCTGCATTCGGGAATCTAATAGATTTAGTACCAGTAATGTTGTCCAGTACCAGATTCACCTGGTTCTGATCGTTTGTTTCATCGATCAGTTTAAGTCCAACGATTGACTTGTCGGACAACACCTGACGTGCCTTCTCGGTAACAAAAACATTGTTTTCCGAAATCGGTACGTTCAGATTTTGATATGGAAATGAATAGCGGTTAATAGTAGCGCCAGGCATCTCCGAAAGATCAAACTGGACACGCTTTGTGATGTCTGTACCATCAGCAAAACGAGGATCAGCGTAATCTTTGTTCTTCAGTGTTTGTGAAGACTCTGTACCTGCAACAGTCATAGACTGGTCAGGGAAAGTCACAACACGATCAGATGTCACATCACCAGAAAGGAAGGTAACCTTTGGTGTTGGAGCATTGGGATCACCAGATTCAATGTTTGAGATTGACGGATTGATGAAGTTCTTATTACTGACGTTTTGTTCAGTAATAGTATCAATCAGTGTCGATTGTGCAGCAGTCGTTCCATAATCAGGAAGACGATAGATGTGCGTTCCTGGTGCTTCCCAAGCATCAGTTTCAAACAATGCAATCTTAGCAGTGTCAGAAGAACCAGTAATTCTCAGGTCACCATCCTTGATGATGATCGTCTTGTTACTGATTGTCTGCGCTGTATCATTACCAAGAAGAGTTGTAGATGTGAACTGACCCGTGCTAGGAAGCGCAAATGTTCTGATACCCGCGCCTGTTGAGACACCAGAAACTTCAAATTTTGCTTTCTTGTCAGGGTTCTGATCGTCAGCGATCAGAAGGTTCACGTCTTGGAATTCAGCAGGTCCGTTCACAAGGAATCTTCCAGATCCCTGCGGACGCATATCAATATTGACGTTAGATGACGTTGTGTCACCTGCGATCATACGAATCGTAGCAGATCCATCGGCGTTGTTCTGCTTTCGGTAGTACATTGAAGACGTACCGAATGCCATACCAATCTCATCATATGCGTTCTGGTATAGACCAGTGTCGCGGTCCAGGTCGAAACAAAGTCCTGGGGCTGATTGAGATCCTGCACTAACCCCTTTGAAAAGTTGATTGATCTTCGCTTTTCTATTTGGGATCAGTGGGTCAGAGATAACAACGGGGAGAATTGCTTCTCCCGTCAAGACGGCATCTGCCAGAGTCTCTAATTGTGATATTCTTTTTGTACCCACTTAACTCAGGCGCTAATTTATACAAACCTATTTATACTGTTCACATATAGAGGTGTTGGAGAAACTCTTTCAGTCCACCTACGTGTTTAGTTCCAACATTTAATTGAGGATAGTGGGCATCGCCACCAAACTCCATTTCAAATTCTGTCTTAGAAAAATCTTTTCCCAGAACGTACTTTTTGTACCTCAGTGCGTCTGTCTTGAGTAGCATTTCCGCTCTCTGGGACTCCTGTCCGCCGTCGGAATACAAAACGATGTCTGCTTCAATCACGTTGCCTCCCTAGTAGAATGATCGTATTCAATTACGATTTTTTTGTGATGCGTAGTACGGTCGGAGCACTCAAGATAATGTGCTTTGCCACCATCCAAGAGTTCTTCGATTTTCTCAACCAAATTCTTGGCAATGTTCAGATTAGTAGTATCAGTCACGTTGCCTCCAATCATCAGGTTTATCTTGCTTAAACCAGTCAACAATTTCGTCTGCACCAGAGAACCCTGTTTTGTGGTTAGATGGATCGGGATCTCCTAAACCCATCTTATTCATAAAATCATCCATACTACCCTCCTCAATTCCATTGGATTGACGACGTGCCTTGTTTAACCAATCACGTGCGAGTGTATGTGCTTTTGCTAGTTTTTCCGCCCAGATCATATCTTCCAGGGGAACTTCTTCATTATTAGCGATGCAACGACAGATTGATTCCAATCTGAGACGATATGCGGTTGAGAGCATTGACGGTACTGCGTTCGGACTATTTAGATTGAAGCATTGATTCCAACTCTGTGACCCGTTCATATTCAGCATATGCTGACTCGGATCTCTCTTGGAGGATGTCCAGAATGTCTGTGTAGATTGCATTGTTGTCTACACCATCGTCAAGATACTTTAGTAACGCTTCCTTGAGGTAGCGTTGCCTATGCCATTCTGGACTATAGGGTTTGTAGTGTGTCATAGCGATGAAACTTTTCAAGCATAACCTAGCACGATTTCTCCTCTTTTGCAAGTTTGAAATACATCTTATAGTATCTCTTCTTGATTTCTTCCAAAGTGTCCATATCCTCCTTGAAACCCATATACTTGGTAAGTTGGTATGAACCCTCCAGTTCGCTGATGAGGCGTAGTATATTGACGGATGTCACTGGGAATCCGCCGAAGACATATTTAGAAGAATCGTCCATAATAAAATGTCAGAGAGCCAAATGTCGGACTTGAACCGACGACCTACGGTTTACAAAACCGTTGCTCTATCCAGCTGAGCTAATTTGGCAATTCACATTCACATTCTATCTGGTCTTCCAACTCAAAGAGGAGAGGGTGAATCTCTTCCATAACAAGGTAACTACTCCACTTATATAGATCATCGATAGTCCAAGGATCTATTGTTTCGCAACTCTCAAGGAGTTCGATTTCTGGAAAGTCGATTTCATCAAAAGTGTATGGAACACCGTTAATATACCAGAACTTGCACACGATAGGTGCATACTTGGTGTCCTGAATTAGTAGACGATAATCGAAAGTTACTTTGTACATCGGTTAAACACAAACGGTCCTTTTTCTGAGCCCCACAGTAAGTTGCCATTTCTATCCCATCCTTTATCGCTAGTAGCGAATTCAGTATTCGTGAGGGTAACCTTGGTTTCAACTCTTCTACCTTGGGGATCGAAGTAACCATCCTCTGTTTGTCCTCTAAAACCTTCAGGAGTTGGGACAAAGATGGTATCCGCCAGTTTAACGAAATTGTTGAAAGTTTCAAGTAAAACTTTACCGTCCTCCATATCACTGACGTTATGTTGTCGTTCGCGATACGGTTTATCGGGACCCTCATAATCATACCACTGCTTAGTCTTCAGTTGTTCACCATCCCAGGTCACCTCGTAATGAACGTATGCAAAAGATGCTGGTGAATGTTGTGCTTGCCGAAGATTATGCCAATGATGAACGAATAGGTCTAGAAACTTCTCCATAATTCTAATCTATATATTTTCGTTTGAAGACAAAAGGTCCAGGAGTGTTACCCCAGGTTACACCATCATCACCTTTATCTACAGTGGTGAACTGATTCTCGGTAATGACAACTTCAGAAAATACTTTAACACCTTTGTGATTTACAGCACCTTCTAGGGTGTAACCCTTGAAACCTTTATTAGTTTTTTCAAACCACATATCGGTTTCTTTGATGTTTGCATCACGATAGGTTTCCAGGAGAATCTTACCGTCAACTTCTTTCACTTTATGTGATCGTTCACGGTACGTCTGTCCACTCCACTCATACCATTGTTTTGAACACAATGTATTCCCAACTAGGTACCACTTGTAATGAATGTGTGCCCAGTTTGAAGGATTACATTGTGCCTGATATGCGTTGTCCCAGTGTCCTAGTAAAATTTTAGTAAACTCATCCTCTAGCATTTTTCAACGTAGTAATCAAATGCATATTGCCGTGAAAGTAACCATAAACAATGGTTGCAATCGTGCCTAAAAACAAAACACCTAACCCAATAAGATTAGGAATGGGTGGTTCTAGGGTAGAGTTCGTTGTATCTGATGAATCTTCGGAGGTTTGGTTTGACATCTAAAGCATCGCAGCAGTCAACATAATCGTTCCACTCATCCTCCAACCCCATTTTCGACATCTTCAAGAGCAAATTCTCCTGGTCTGAATCCGAGGAGGAGGTCGTAGAGTTCGTTTGCCCTGGCAAGATTTTCTTTATGGTACTTGCGATATGAATCAACTTCTGCCAGAAGTTCTTCATAAACTCTACGAGGTGTAACTGTTTCATCGCCAAGATAATCTACAAGAATGTCTCCAAGGCGATCTCGCCTTTGTTTTTCGTAAACTGATTGCCATTGTGTAGGTGATACGGGTGGTGTTGGTGCTGTCCAGTAGTCGGCAATGAGGTCGTTGTTCATTTCAAGTCCTTGTGTGCAGTGGCAGTTTCTTGTGCAACGAATGAGGCAAGTTCTGCGGCAGAGGGCAGATTGGTTCCAGGGATGGGAGCAGGACCACCGTACTGTGCCTGCTTCTCACGCTCTAGGAGTGCCTCTTCAATTTGATCGTTGATCGTGTTGTTTGTTGCGGCAACTGGTGCCATCACAACGTTACCCTTCTCGCCTTCAATCAAGATGGTTTCGCCACGCTCAACTAATGTCATAAGGAAGTCAAAATTCTCCTGTGCTTCCTCAACTGTTACTCTAATCATAACTGATAATGTCTCATCTCAGGTGTTGTGTGTTGGTGGAGCACTTCTACGAATTCGGTGAATCCTTCTGCTCCTTCCTCCGTCCAATCGAACTTAACTTTTTCAAGGCGTCCCTCATTATCTTGTATGGACAGGGAGCGTTTTGGAAAATCGATCCAAACATAATCAACAAATGTTTCTTCCATTATGTATTCAGGATTTGGGGTATGCATCGATGACTTCGAGACCGTACATAGATGCAGCACGTTGCCTCGCTTCTTGGATTGTGTAGCAATCCTCAACGATGACACGTTTGTGTGGTCCAGATGGACGGCGCATCAGCACCTCGTACTTCCGACCTTGCATAACCTCAGGTTGAACTGAGATTATTATAGCATCAATTCAGCAGAAGTGGCAATCCATAGACCTGGGTAGGACCACCCAAGCAACCAACTGTCATAATACCAGAACCGACGTTGTAAGAAGCGACACCTGTTGTGACGTTGTTCACGATAGCACCTGCACCACCGTTCACAAACTCACCAATACCACCAGCAGCAGTATTGACCATCGTCACGTGTCCTCCAGCAGAACCGTTAACCATATCAACGATACCACCAGGAATGGTAGCACACTCAGTAATACGAATATGAGCAGCAGGGAGAGGAGAAGTTCCAAGACCAGTACCACAGATAGTAATATCAGGACCCTTGATCAGTGTCAGACGACCAGTCAGAGCAGGAATTGGGTTCATCATCCCGATCAGGGAGAAGTGCACGTTGTTGATGAACTCAGTTTTCCAAGCACACTCGTTGATGATCTCACCAGAGATAGAGTTCATCAAGGAAGATGCTTTGACTGTAACCGCAGAACCGTTCAGGTCTAAGTCGTTCAGCGCAGACAATGTGACGTTAGGTGCTTGTACTTTCCAGTCACCCTCGTAGATAACGTCGTAGTCTGATGCAAATGTTTGTGCACCCTTCTTCTGCTTTGCGTCACCAGCAGGTTCACCGCCTTCATCAGTTTCAACACCCTGAGAGACGTTGATGTTTTGGGTACCTTGAACTTCCAGGTTAAAATCACCCATAACCTTCAGGGTGAAGTCACCTTCAATAGTCAATGCTTTGTTTGCTTTGACTGTCTTACAATCATCATTACCAACAATCTTGGTATCATTACCAGGAATGTTTGTGTGTTGGTCACCCATTGCCGTAGCAATCGTGGTTTGACCACCACTATGTTGAACAATAGTTTTCTCTTTGCCTGGGGTAGCATCCTGAATTGTTTTTGCACCATTCAAGAACGTTGTCACCTGCGTAGCGTAGGTGTCAATGTTAGTAAACAGGTCAGAGAAGTAGTCACCCTTGGATTTTGGATTTCCAGTCGAAGTATCAATAGTGATTTCTTGCTGGAGATACTCAGGAACTGACGTACACGTCGATGTTCCTAGCAGTGGTAACCAGAATTTTTGTTTAGGTGGTGCTAACGATCGTCCGCAATCCTTATTACCGAAGAGTGCCTTAAGGATGTTGAGAAGAATTGTGATCAAAGAAGACCAGTTGATCTTAGAGAAGTCAAAACTAAAGAGTGACTGAAGAGAACCACCAAGTTTCTTTGCTGCGTCCAGTCCTTTCTTAGCAACTGCAACTGCCTGAACAATCTTCTGACCGATTGATGCAACTTTTGCCATCTGTGATTGAATGTTACCAATCACTTTGTTCACAGTGCCTTGAACTTTAGAAGCAAGACCACCGACAACTTTGTCAACGACCTTACCCGCAATATCCGAGGCAAATCCTGATATATTTCCTAGTGCACCCCTAATAGCACCCAAGATATAACTTGCTTCAAAATTACAGAACAGACTGAAGATGAACTCAGCGAGTGCCATCAGTGTGTTCAGGATGCCCAGTGGAATGATGTTGCTCAGTGCAGAGAGAAGAGTATTCAGCAGTTGTTCAATGCCTTGTGCAAGGATACTCTTGAGCGACGACATAATGCCACTAATGGCACCGCTAACAGCATTCTTAATGCCTGCTAACGTCTCAGAGATGATATTGTTTCTCACCTTCTTACCAGTGATGAGAGATACAAGGTTACCATCTTTACCTTGGGCGAGGGATCCGCCAAGTTGACCAAACTCAGTCAACATTCTATTGAGGTCTCTCTCAAAACCTTCACCATTAGGACCACTCAAACCATCAGCAATACCCTGTGCCTCAGCGGGAACTTTGATAGGGTTAGTTGCGTAGTGACCAGGAGCATTTTCCTCAAGTTGAGAAATTACACCACGACTCTTTTCTTCACCACCATTTTCATCACCAGGAGTCTGACTACCAGCAACATTGAATGGGTGACCGCCGTGTGCATCCTCACCAGTGATGGTCTTTGCTTGAGGGGGTAGATCCTCAAGTGCTTCGTCAGAAGATGCCAAGACTGTTGCCTCAGCACCCTCATCAGTAGACGGCTCTCCGCTTGGATCTTTGCTACTCGCCTTGTTCTTAAAACCGCGAATAGAACCGAGAACAATCGGAACCTGTGCTTCCTCGCCATCGAGGAAGAAACCTAAGACAACCGCACCGACCTGTAGTTCACCCTTTGTACCAGTGTTCTTGATACCAGGTTGGTCAGTGGGGAGCATAACTGCTGCCCAGGGAAGAGATTCTGTTGGAACTTCATCAAGATACGATGTCTCGCCAGCACCAGTGTACCAACCGACAATACGCACTTTAACGCGACCCAGCAACTGTGGGTCTTTAATGGATTCGACTTCGCCCACCCACCAGGTGAACCCGTCACGACCCATTACGTCAGATTTTCCAAGAGAACTCAGTTGTGGCACGTTAATATATTATGTCCGTGAAGTTATTTAGACAAGAACCCGTTCTCTTCTAACCACTCACGTGTCATAGGTGTTGGATCGTAATCACTCCACATAGTGCCACGAGCACAGGAGTCGAGTGCTTTCTGTGTCATACCTTCAGTGCGTCCTGCCCATCCTGCTTCTGCTTCCCAAGGCACAGCGTGTTTTGGATAGGTACGCTCTGCCATAGTACGCCAGATCATAGGCACAGACTCTTCAGGCATAATGATAGCGATCATATTATTCTTGATCGTACCTGCCATACAGTCTTGAGCAGCGTGCCAACCTTCGTGACGAGTAACACTCATCAGGATGTGTGGACGATGGACGTGATCCTTGTTGAGATAAAAATGATTGCTAACAGTATGATAAACACCGCGATGTCCAGGGGGAAAATATTTGGGGTCTGCCAGATAGACGTTTGTTCCAATCTGAGTGAAAGAGTCCATAATCTTATCGAACTCGTCAGCAACAGGACTCCAATCAGAATCAGGGAATGCTTTACGAAGATCTTTTGAAGATTTGATCTGCTGCACACCATTAGTACACTCTTGGAGCAACATACACCCCATAGCGTCCATAGTGTGATAACCCTTTGTAATCTTGTCTTCGCCTGCCATAACAGGCACCATCGATCCGTGCAGTGCACCCAAGAGGGCACCAGCAATCATTACATCACGCATAGGAAATCCATCCAGTAACAATAAGTTTTTCTTCTTTAGGCGCAGGTACTCCGTGGTGGAGATGTGTCCAGTCTACTGGCCAAATCAGCGTTAGACCTTTCTTGGGTTGAATTGCCAGATCCTGATGGACCCATTGCGTTTCACCGCCTTCCTCCACGTCATTCAAATATGTCATCCAAGTTAGATGACGGAACGATGTTGTCTTGTCAGAACCAACTCTCTCACAATGAGGTTGGGAAAATGCTTGCCCTGGTTCGTAATGTTGGATATTGAATGGTTCAATGACCTCAAGATCTGCCATTTTAGCCCAAGGATATTGTTCAACATACAGTTGAATACACGCTTGAACTTCGTCTAGGTACGTTACAATTCTAGGGTCTTTCAACCAAGAAGGAACTGCCATATCGGTGGAGTTTTTGATCAATGGATCAACTCCACCGCTGTACTCACCAGGGACTTTTTCTAGGTAGTCACATTCTTTCCAAAAGTCGATCACCCCATCGATGACCTCTTCCTTCATTGTGCCACCAGCAATAAACGATTGTACTGCTGTCATAATTATCGAAATAAATTAGTTGTCGTGGACCTTACACTCGGGAGCACCAGGTTCTTGGTCACAGTACAGTTCTAGGGCAGTTGGATCGTGGTGGTCACCTGCTGCAATCTCTTCTTTGTGGTGTTCCACGTAATCTTCCAAGTCGTGCAATTCGCCCTCAATGTGACGACGCATTTGTGGAGAAACTGTAGGATCTTCGAGGATCTTTTTGTCCTGTTCGATGTGTGCTTCGATGTTTTCCATTTTACCTCAGGGTACGTGTGTTACTGCATAGCAATACTATCTTTAGCGAGATTCAGATATGTTGTAATGCCATCTGGGGCATAATTATGTCTGAGTCCCTTAATAAGATAGTTACCAGAGTAGATTTCGTCAACCTCTGCCCTTGAACTTGATTGTGATGATTTGGGGATTTCCACATCAATCACTTGACCGACGGTTAAGTTTACATTACCAGGCACTTGTATGTCAAGGGTGATCGCGTTGAGGAGTTGCCAACGAGAAAAAGAATATGCACTGGAGCGAACTGTGTCAAAATCCATATTTGCCGCAGCGGCATCGGAGTTTTGCATAGTCTTGGAATCTTTCATTCCAGGCAGTGCTCTAATCTTAACTCTTGTTGGATTTTTGTCTGAGAAATATTCTTTATTCACCTTCGGGAAAGGGAAGGTATCATTAAGAATACAACCTCGTGATTTGGCAAGACCAAACACAGTGGTTAATCCCATATTTATTGGTTTATGGATCGACCCTGTTGTTTTGTCCGCACTTGGCAACATTCCACCACTCAAAGCGGGAACTTTAACGCCAATAACAGTATTACTGTATGCGCCAGTTCTCATCTTTTCCAGATGGTTTGCCCTGTCAGGGAACTTCACGCTTTCGATCTTAAAAGCATTCTTGTCCGATTCACCGACGTTTGCCTGCTCAAATGTGTATTTCACGGGTTTTCCGTCTACTTTGCACAATGAGTCGATAGTGGCAAAACGCACAGAATCCTTATCCTCAAAGAATCGGAATCCTGATGTTTTAGTCTGAGCACTTACGCACTTGTCAGTTATATAGTTGATAACATCAAGTGCTCGCCAGTGGGGTGCAATAAAATTGAAGTTTCCCTGCGTTCCCTCAATTTTAGCACCTTTTGCACCCAAATAGTCATTACACATATCTTTGACAATATCCGAGGCAGGTTTACCTTGGAATGCCTTAAAAACTTTTTTAGTCTCACCTGCAATGATAAAAGGAGACACAGTGTAAATCACATAAACCTGCGATTTCTCCTGTTTGATGATATTGCCAATCTTAAAGATCTGCTGCTCAATCTTCAGTGTTGTACCAGGTGCAGAATCAGTCTCAAGTTCAACAGTAATCTTCTCATTACCAGTGAGTGAGTCAATTAAGTCGATTGAGTCATTGATAATAAATTCACATCTAACAGATGCAGCGTCAATACTTTCGATATAGTTAAAACCAGAGCAAATTCTCTGGATGTCAAGATTTGAATTATTGCCACTTTCCCTCTTTCTTGCGTCCTGAAACTTTCCAGGGGAAGTTGCAGGATCTAACTCCAGAGTAAAATCCTTGATTGTATATCCTTTCGGTTGATTAGACGACATTAGAAGAAGTTACTCAATGGGTTGGCAAGTTCGGCAAATGAACCAAATCTGCTCTTCAAGAAATCTGTAGCAGGGTTTTCTGCCGAGGGAATAGGAACAGGTGTGCCTTCTCCACCTGCTGAACCAGTCTGTGAAGTAGCAGTTGGCAGCACAATCGCTTCGGCAACGATTGTTTTGACTGCTTCTTCCATATTTCCTGCTTTAACTTCGGCAGCAGCAGTTTTAACCTTTGACAAAGCATCTGACAGGAACTTACCAGTAATATTACCACCAGGGATGACAGAACTGATAACAGGCATTGCTGCTTTGGTGATGTTCTGTGCTGCTCCAGCAACGTTACCGAGCATACCCATTGCAGCACCAACTGCGGGTCCACCAAACATAGATCCAGCGGCAGATGCAATACCCTTCACAAAACCACCAATACTACGTTGGGGCAATTTGCTATATGTAGGGGATGGCATATTGACCGTTTTGTTGAATGTCGGTGCAAATGCGTTTGCATAATTAAACTGCCCACCAATAGAAAACTCTGGTGTTTTGTAACCATATGATCTTGCCTGTGTCATCCGACGACTCGTCAGACCAGGATCTCTTCTAGTATGGGGGGTATCAAAAGGTATGACGAAACCGCCTGAGGATCTTTGTGCAACATATTCTGTTCCGTGACCGATAAAGGAAACGGACTTACCACCATCCATAGACACTGGGTAACCAGATTGTGGTCCCGTGATCCATCCACCCTTAGACAGCAGAGGTGGCATTCTAAACAGTCCACCAGCAGATTTTTCTTCTGTTTCTTCTCCACTCTTAGTTGGATCCTCTGCTTTACCACCATTCACCAACTTCAAGAGATTGGTGATACCCTTCATCAGTAAGATGAGTGGTGTAAATGCAATCTTACCAATAAATTGTGCGAGTTCTTTTAATTTCGGTAAGTGTGGTTTGATGAACTGAGTCAGTTTATCAATAGCAGGACCCATCTCAACAAACAGTTGCTCCAGTGCTTCACCAACTGGTTTGAACGTCTCTTCCAGGAAGCTCATAATGCCCCCGAAGACTTCCTGCATTGTATTGAAGAAGTCACCAACGATTGGTCCCAGGAACTTACCTGCCTCCTTACCTAGGAAACCGCCCAGAGCATTACCAATGATACCACCAAGAGGACCAGCAATCTTGTTGCCGAGCATTCCTAGTCCAACAGCACCAACAGTAGCACCACCCGCTGCCCCACGTGCCGCTGCTACGCGATCCTCTTCAGGACCATCGTAGTTCTCCATCACGTCCTGATAGGCAAAGTATCCTTGGGTAGCACCCATAGCAACTTGACCTAACGCAGTCCCACCAAGTGCTTTACCAATGTTCAGAATACCTTTACCAACTGTGGTAATGATCTTTGTGAAGTTGGCAATCGTCCCAATGGGATTCTTCAGGAACGCAAGACCTAATAAGGCTGCACCAGCACCAAGTAATAGACTGCTGGCACCTTCTAATCGTTCTTGGAAGGTTTTGTCCTCACCAAATGTTTTTTCCCAGTTTTCACTAATCCAGTTCGATACCCAGTTGAAGGTATCCCTCATCCAGTTGAAGAACTTACCTATACGATCAAGTGTTTTTTCTATCCTCTCTCGATTCTTAGGATCAGCTAACCAATCCAGTGCTGTAAAGATCAAGAAATCTTTGAGGAACTTAAGTAGATTCTCTAGAAAACTTGCACCACCCTTTACAACACCACCAACAATTTCTTTTGCTTTTGTGCCTGTAGATTCTAATTTACCCTCTCTATTTCTATCCCTTTGTAACTGTGCTCTCCTGTCTGCTTGTGCCTGAGCTATCTGCTGAGCTGAACGTTGACCTTGCAATGCTACAGCAATACTGTTTACAGTTGCACCCAGGGAATTAACTGCATTTATAGTTGCCGTGAAATTTGACCCAGCAATGGTCTTATTTCCTACGCTAATCGTTGCACCCCCATCCTTGGGTGGGGTTACATACTTGTAAAATCTAATTTTTGATTTCGCTTCTGCCATTAGCTAACTGAGGTAGAGACTGACCCAGGAACAAGAGTTGTTCCTCCGCCTCCGCTAGAAGCGGTGACAACTGCGGGTTTGATTATCGGTTGCAAGATCACTTTAGGATCTCCGCCACTTTCATTTTGTAGTTGTGTAGTGGATTCCGATTCGGATCTACTAATCAATTCGGTCTTCCTATTATTTAGATCACTACTAGGATCTACCTTAGTAACTTCCTGTGCTGCAGGAGGATCCTGTGATGGCATACCCTTCAGTCTGATACCACCACCCCATTTAGCCCAGGTCAACACACTTGCAAGGGATCTTTGATGGAAACCTTTTCTTGAGTTGTGGTCATACTGCATACCATTCTCTCCCATCACACCGACGTGTGTGACAGCACCAGGAGTGAAACCAGATATGGTGTCTCTATAGAGAAGAATGTCTCCAGGTTTCAGTTTAGACTTATCCATAATATGCTGACCGAGGTCAGTACCAGCAAATGATGCTGCAAATGTTGGTCCAATGTATGCTGTGCCGTCAGGATCAAGGTTACCTGTCTTGGTAGCAATCGTATCCCACTTTGGATGACCTACTGCCTTCAAGTATGCACGAACAGACATCGCGCACATATTGCTGACGCCTTGGTACTTACCAATAACTTTCTTCGCAGCAGCAGTGACACCAGAAGCACTGATAGGCGTTCTACCATCACCGCCACCAGAATCATCTGTAGACAAAGCATCTCTTCTTGCCTGCTCCTCCATCATTGCCTGAGTGGCTTTCGCTTCTTGCTCAGACTTTGCTTGCGCTAGTTCTTTTTTTCTTGACTCAACAAGAACTACAGCAGCCTCATATTCATCTCTAGCGTTTTGAAGATCTTGGGCAGCAGTTGTCTTATCAAATATATGATCTTTATGACCAGAACCCTTTTCTGCAACAATACCTTCCCAAAGTTTAACCTTTCTATCAGCTCTATCTACAGCATTTACTGCGCTTTGCAGTCTCTCTTCCGCTTTTAATACATCATCTTTGAACAGACCTAAGAAGTCAACCTTCCTCAGAACGGCACCAGTACCTTCAACAATTCCAGAGACAGCATTGGCACCAAACTTGATCAACCACATCAATCCGTTGACTGCCTTAGCAATATTTCCACTCAAGAACTGTGCAATCTCTTTAACTGCACCATCAATCAGAGGTTTACAGAAGTCTGCAATCATCTGCAGAATAGGACCAAGTTCGTTGAACAACTCCTGAACGGGCGGGAGAAGAGGTTCAAAGTATGACGTGATTATTGGAAGCAGAACCTCCATAAACAGCGTCTTCAATGGTTTGAGAATTGGTGTGATTGCTTCACCAATGAATGCACCAACCTTATCACCAAGGAATCCACCAAGAACACTACCAACCAGTGGTGCAAATGGACCCAGGATAGGTGTAATCAGTGCTGTAAGTGCCATCGAACCGATGGTTGCACCAATACCACCACCTGCTGCCTTCTGAATGCTGTCTCCCTGTGCCAGTCTAGTTCCAAAGGAGACGAGACCAGCAGCGCCACCCATCACCTTAGAATTTGTCAGTCCCCTTCTAATATTACTTCCTAAACCTTGTTTAACTCGGGCTAGTCTACTGGGACCAAACCTCTTTTGGTATGCCTTTTCACCAAACCTCTTTCTATATCTCTCCTTCGCAGCAATACTAGCGTTAGCATTACGAGCTTGGGCTGATTGTGCTCTTATCTGTCCTGGTGACTGTGGTTTTGGTTGCCGTGCTTTCTTATTACCACTGATAAGTCTCATCAACTTACCAATATCACTTGCAATCTTCCACGGACGCAAGATGCGTCCCATCAACCAAAGTCCACCGATACCACCGACCAGTTTCAAAGCACCCATCAGAAGACTATCTTCCGAGAATGCCTCCAGAATCATATTGACTGACGCTGTGCCAATATTCCAGGCAGTTTTCAACCACCCACCAATAATAGGTACAGTTACTCTAAGAAACTTCTCATTCTCTGGATTAGATAACCAATCCAGTACAAAGAATGTGATTGCCTTCTCCGCAATCCAAATGAATGGTTCGATTAAAGAATCTAACCACCCCTTACTCTTCTTCTGTGTCTTGTTTAATGACTTATCTTCTTTTACGCCCTTTACCACATCCTTCTCAAGTGCGGTTTCTCTAGATCTATCTCGCCCAAAGTTCGCAGTTCTCTGCTGTCGATTGAGAAGATCCATCTTGTCCTGGTGCATACCAGTCAGGATTTTTCCAAGATCTTCTACAACAGTCCCCAGGCGATTAACAGACGTAGTAAGACCTGATATAGGGTCCACACGTGGACTACCCTGTACCGTAGTTGGTAAAAATGATCTTACTTTTAGTGCTGCCATTAAAGTGATTGATGTTGTCCGTTTGCTTGCCTCTGTCTAGCTTCCTCCTCTCGAAGGTATCTAAGCAGAAGGTTCACATACACATCCCTCTCCCAGGGCATCATATTTTCAAGTTCAGTCAGACTGTACTTGTGGTGTTGCATCAGAGCGAAATTCGTCTCATACAAGTTCAACAGAGAGTCGTGCGCTAGGGCTACGCGAAAAAAGCCGCTAGACCTTCAAGAGTAATAGTGCTGGTAACCTCAGTCTTAGGATTGAATAGTTCAATCTGGTGACTCAACTTAGGCATAGTCTCAAAGAATTTCTGAACGTCTTGGAACTGCTTAGAGTTCATAGACTCATAGAATTCAACAAGTTCTGCCTTCTTGTAGTCCTTAGCTGCGTGGAGTTCGTCTCCTTCAGCGATAGATTCAGTACAATCTGCTGCCAGTTTGAAGATGTCATCAATACCAGGATTGTCAGACAAGTTATTCTTCACAAATGTATCCAGGGATGGATACTTCATAGTCAATGTCACTTCATCATTCAGTTTGACAACGTTGGTGTGGTCATCAGGGACAGTAACCTCAATTTGATCAAGGTTCACTTCCACATCAACTTGAGTCTCATCATCATCGGGGCAGGTGAGTTTGAACTCACTAATTTCACCAACAGACTTGGCACGAATCTTAAGGAAGAGGAATTCAATCTCAAAGGTGGCAAGATCTTCGACCTTCTTGACACTTGTGCAATTCTTGATGATCTCTTTCACCGCTTTCATCATTTCCTTTTGATCCTGAGTTTCCATTGCCAGGTACAGCAACTTCTCTTCACGGACTAGGAATGGTCTGTAGGTGACTTTTTGACCACGAGGGAGCACACATTCATAATCAGGAATGCTCAGTTTTGGTAAAGGCATTGTGTAAAAAACAATTCAGTAATTCTATTTAGACCCCAAAGCGGGTGTCGATTCCAAATGCACCAGTGGAGAGTATCTGTGTTGATGCATTGAAGTCATCAAGAATGATGTCAGATGTCCACTCGTTCCTTCTCTTGACCTTGGTTGTAAATCTATAACGTTCGTACTTAAACTGCACGTCCATCTTCATCAACTGTGCTTCATTAGAGTAAGTGATGTTACTAATATTAAAAGGAAATGCTCTCGCAAAACAATACACACCAGTTGCTTTATTCAGTCTGGAGTATTGAGGTTCTCCATCGACTGTGGTCTTAGCAACAATGTTAGATCCATTTTCCCACTTCCTTACTGTAATGTCTGTGGTGTAGTGATCGTAGAATGCCACACGGTTTTCATTGTCAGGCGCAATAGCATTCATCCACTTCTCAAAGAAATTTCTATGCCAGTTGTTTTTAGTCAGCAAGAATGAAACAGACAATTCATTTGCAGTCTGACCAGTACCATATGTTCTAGTCATTCCAATCTGCTTGACCTCACCTGTGGTCACGTTACGAGAGGGGATGACAACAGAGTCTGCCAGGTAATTGACCGCTTCATACATCTCTCTAGTGTCAGTTCTGAAGTTTGGAACTGTCTCTGAGGATTGGAACATTATAGGGAGACCCATCTCCACACTAAAAAGATTACCCTTCGATGGTTCAAATGAACCTGACGAGAGTAAATCACGAAATTGTAGGAATGAATTAGGGACGCCCATTAGAGTCGCTTGTAAATTATCGTGCGGGGTATGTCTAGCGTTCTACCGTTAGATGTCATTACGAATTGTTCCGAGGGAATTAAACCAATATCTTGCCACTCAGAGTTTTCGATGCCATATAACGGAGTAAGTACATTGCTCCTCAAGTATTTATGCAGTGTCTTAGCAGGTGCTGCTGGGCTGAACCCAGTGAACCTGTACTCAGGTAGCAGGTAGTGTACATTGGCACCCCAGAAGTGCGTTGCATCTTCACCATAGATGTACACCATTGGGAACTTGTCCCAGAACTGCATCTTCTCACCGTACTCTGCACGATACCCGAATGTCACTGCTGTTCCAGGCATCACGCTGTCAACACCCTTGACGTTGGAGCTCAGGTAAAAGAACAACTGGTTACGCCACCACGATGATTTCTGTGACTTGTTGTTTGCTAATGATTTTATGTCGGTGTAAGCACTCATACTTTGAGCTCTTTCTCTGTGAGAATAAGGAACTTCATCCTCCTGTCATCACAAAATTCTTTCGCTGCCTTCCATTTGGCATCATTGACAGCGTATGTCTTCACTTCATTTATGTATCTTTTGGTTTGCCGTTTAGGTTTCTTGGGGGGCGCACACTGGGCTTTCGGTTTAACCTCGATAATGAACTTCTCAATCCCTCCTTGCCTGGTGCGTGCTCGTATATAAAAGTCTGGAAAATAGCGGTGAATCCTACCGTCAACAGGACTACGGTATGGAATGACAATTTCTTCCGAACCCCACTCAAGAATTGATTCATTTCTATCACACCATACCATCAGTTTACGTTCCCACAAAGATCTATAAATAATGTTTGTAGGATCCCCCTTATACTTTCCAGGGTAACTTGGCTGAAACCTACCTTGATAAGATCTCTGTTGTTTCATCAATGTCAATAGCCCCACTTGTATATCCAAGAGCTCTCCCTGAGATGCCATTCACATCGCGTGATGGTATCGATGTTCAGGATGCCGAAGAGACTAGAGTTGTAGATTATCTGAAGATTCAGGTCTACGATAGTTCTAGCAATGCTGGTAATCCATACACATATATGGGAAAGAATCCTGGTGGTATGTATGCTCCCAACGGAGGGTCGAGAGGTGAACCGATTCGTTTCACTATTTATCTATATCTTCCCAATAATCTTTCAGAATCGTATAACACCATCTATAACGAGACAACTCTAGGTCCCGCTGGTGTTGGTGCTCTGAAAGCATTGTCGGAACAAGGTGCAGGGCAGGGTGGAGATCTAGTCACGAACATCCAACAGTTTGCAGCGAGTGTCAAACCTCAGTTTGGTTTGAACGCTATTGCATCTGGTCTTGGTGCTGTGAACAGTTCTCTTGGTCTTGAAGGAAGCATCAGCGCACAAGATATTAACGCACTTGTCAATAAAAAAGTGTTCAACCCGTACCAGGAAGTCACCTTCCGTGGTGTGAACTATAGAGAGCACAGTTTTAACTTTAAGATGGCACCTCGCAATCCAGAAGAAGCGAGAGAATGCTACAACATCTTCAACGCACTCAGAAAAGCAATGCTGCCATCAGTCAGTGGTACTGCTGGTAACTATGATCCGTTGGGGAATGTTGAAGAAGGTTCCATTATGGAAAAAATTATGAAGTCTGGCACCGAGTCATACGGTGGTGCTAGATACCTGAACATCCCTGACTATGTTAGATGCTCGATTGTTCGTGTCGAGTCAAATGGTTCTGGAGAAACTAGAGTTGAAGAGATCAGTGGAAAAGGTGCACGTCTCAGAGAGATTATGCAGTTCCCAACCAAGATGGTGATCACTGGACTCAATATGAACGTCACACCTGACGGTCAGATGAATACTTTGAAAGGATTGCAAAGCGAACTGGATGATTATGGTCCTGCTGCTATGGAAATGGCACTTACACTGAAGGAAACTGCCTTCATCACACGAGATATGATCAGATGAGTTATTTTAAGTATCTTCCCAACGTATACATCAGAGATCGTTCTCAGGTCAATGGTAATCATCCTTTCCAACTGACTAAGAACATCTTCCGTCGCATCAAGATCAGAGATGATCTTCAAGGTGCACTGCTTGGATTTGTACAGTATGAAATCGGTGAAGGTGAGCGTCCTGATCAGATTGCTAACGTGTTGTATGGTGACCCTGGTTTAGACTGGGTTGTTCTTCTCTGCAATAACATCATCAATGTATATGATGATTGGCCAATGACAAGAGAGCAATTATATGCTCACGTGTTGAACAAGTATGGTTCAGTTGATAAGGTCAGTCACTATGAAACGTATGAAATAAAAACAACAGACGGTATCAAGGTTCTGGATGAAGGACTTATTGTGAATGAGTCGTTCCAATTCATCAGACCTGATGGAACTATAGTTCCTAAGGCAGATTCTAGGAAACCAGTCACGTATTATGAGATGGAAGCAGCGGAGAATGAAAAGAAGAGAAACATCTTCTTGCTTCGTGAAGGTTATGTTAATGACTTCGTAAAAGAGTTCAAGAAACTCGCAGCATATCTACCACACGGTGAGATCGATGTTGACGGAAACAAAAAGACCCCAACAACTCTTGCTGAAGAGTTCATCGGGATCACAAACTATAGAAAACCCAGTCAAAGCACTGCTTCAACTGGGTCTGCATCTGGCAGTGGTTCTTCTACTGCACTTATCTCCTCTGGAGGTTCTGGTAGCGGTACGAGCACAGGTGCAACAATCGTCGAAGATACTACAACAACGGTTAGCACAACACCCTCAACCTCAACCACCTACAGTAATACCAGTAGCACAACCTCTTCAAGCAGTAGTTCCTCTTCCTCCAGCAGCAGTTCCAGTAGCAGCAGTAGCAGCAGTGGATCAAGCAGTAGTTCCTCTGGATCAAGTGGATCTAGCGGAAGCAGTGGATCGTCTGGTGGTGGATACTACGGCGGCGGATACTAATTAGAAACACCAACCGTCTTTCTTGTAGAAGTAACACGGAACACCGTGTTCATTGTGCTTGTTAGGGCGAAAGTAAGGACCACCGTGCTGGTAATGATAGTGGTTATGATAGTGACGTGGTTGTCTAGTAGGTCTGACTGGTTTGTACCAGCAGTTCCAAGTATGGAACAGTTGATCGTAGACACAGTGTGAAGGTTCTACTTCAAACCCATCACCAGATCGCCTGGCGTGACCCGCCATCGCAGGAGATGCGACGAGTAGAGTTGCAAGTGCGATAGCGAGTCGTTTCATAACCTTTAGTCTTCTTCTGCAAGTTTAGCAAAGTAAGACATATGATCTTCATCCTCTGTGCCAGTTGTTTTACTGTCCACAGTGGCAGTCCAGGAAGGTGCCTCGGTATTACGAGAGGTAATATCAGGGGCATTAAAGTCAGATTCTGCCTCCAGCGTTTCTTCATCGATGCGAGTGGCAGCAGGACGACCAAGCACTTGCTTCATACGTCCCTCAAGTTCTTCATAGGACTTGAACTGATCATCAGAAGTGAATGATGCAAGGTCGTGCATCGAGTTGTACACCTCTTCAAGTTCAGTGTCAGACTTACCACCAAGGACATCAGGTGTAGTGAACACTGAGTCATCGTAGTTCCAGAAACCAGCGACTTGCTTGATCTTCAGTTTGAAGTCAGCACCCTTCCAGAGATCGAAAGGATTGAATGCAGGTTGCGGATCATAGTCATTCTCGTCGGGTTGCATCTTTGCCATCAGTTTGTCAAAGATACGCTTGCCGTACTTGTACAGGAAGACCTTGCCTTCGTTCTCAGGATTCAGAGGATCCTTGACGACATAGATGTTGCTGTAGTACGACAACTTACGCTTTTGTTTACGTGCCACGTCCTTGTCTGCTTCAGTTCCACTGTTCCAGAGAGCAGTGTTAGCAGCACAAACAGGACACTTTTCACCTTTGGTAGTGGGGCAGTTGTCAATCAACCAACCACCAGGACCTTGGAAAGCGTGACTCCAAACCTGTGCCCACGGAAGGTCACTACCTTCGGACTCAGGAAGGAAGCGGATAACGGCAAACCCGTTGCCACTCTTATCCACTTGGGGTTTCCAGAAGCGGTCATCGACTTTCTTTCCGCCGCTGGACATTTTTTCAATCTCTTTGGTCAGGTTAGAAAACGAACCAGACTTCTTCTTGAGATTTGCAAAAGACATTGTGTGTTCCTCGTGTGTGTTTTTGTTGTGTGTACTACCCAATAAGGGTAACGCATTATTTAGGCGTTGTCAAGAGTTGCTTTGAGACCAAGGAGTTTTTCCTCCATCTCGTCTAGAACTTGATTGATGTGCTTCCCGTTGGAATACATCTCCGTCATCGTATCAATACGATGCTTTACTTCACGTGCTTCTTCATCCTCGTGTGACATCAAAGCAAGTCTAGCATAGAAAACCTTTTGTTTGGCGATCAGTTCCAGGGTTTTCCGAATGTGATCTAATTTTTCTTCCTGGTTCAGGCGCGGAAGATTGTAGGAGAGTTTGGCAAGATCGAGATAGAGTTGCTCCATCTCCTTTAGTTCTTCTCTAATTACATTTGATTCGTAAAATGGTTGCTCCGTCATATCGGGAGGACTCCTCTGCTTGTTCGTTTTACAAAGTTTAGTTGCTGGGCATTAAACTTAATCTTGTCTTTCAGCGGTTTTGAGATGAGTTTGTTGACAGTATCAACCTCAATCTCTAACTCGTCACATACCACAATGACAGCATCAATGTAATTCACAAGACCATTACTATTCTTCACCACGTCTTCAACCATCGTTGAAAACTTTGCTTGTGTCATAAATTTGTCTTTGAATTCTTTCATTTAATGGATTGCATAAACTCTTGGATGTACTCCTCAAGAAGAACGTAGTAGTAATCGAGATCATATTTTTCAAAGATCTGCATACCACCTTCTTCAGTTGCAATGAGGGTGACGATCTTGTCAACCTTTACGCCACTACGTTCGTAGTACATCGCAGCGTATGCAGTTTCCTGAACGAAGTAGTTTTCAATCCAGGATTCTTTCTTCTCTTTCGTGGATGTCTTGAAGTCAATGACAGCAAGTTCACCATCGTACTCTGCTATGCAGTCAACACGACCAGCAATGCGAAGACTATCACTGTAAAGAGGACTCTCAAGAAGATGAATGTTGTCGATACGATGAAGAGTTTCCTTAGCAGTTTTGAATAGGAAAGAGGCAAGAGGGCTCTTATCATCGAATGAAACCGTTTCGTTCTTCAAGTATGATTCTACCATACTGTGAAACTTATTGCCACGTGCTGATGCTCTCCCGCTAATTTTGTTAGCTTCTGCTTCACCGACACGCTTACGCCACTTGATAATAGAATCCTTTTTACGATGACTGGTGACAGTCGTCACGGAAGGATACCATTTACCATCACCAACTTCATATAAACGAAGACCGTCACCTTTAGTGACGGCATTCATTTCAGTTAGTGGAACAGGAGGTCCCACTGTTTTGAACATAATTACATACCAAGGTTAATTTTGCTAATCAGATATTCTCTGACCAGACCAGAGCGAACGATGTCTTCGATACCAAACTCCACAACATCAAAAGACTGCATTGTCTGAATGATTCTCATAAAGTCCAGGACACCATTCTTCTCGTTGGATTTCACAAGGTCGGACTGTGAGTAGTCACCACTAAAGATGATCTTACAGTTTTCACCTACCCTAGTAATTATACTATCAAGTTCGTGGAAATTCAAGTTGCTGAATTCATCTACGATAATGACACAGTTATCCATAGTCACACCACGAATGAATGAGGTGGACCAGAAAGATACTGTCTCTTGAGAACGTAGATTGTCATACAACATTTCAAATGCTGCATCATCAGGCATCTCAAACATATACTTCACCATATTCTTGTATGGAATCTGGTACAAGTTTGACTTGTCCTCGTGATCTCCAGGAAGGAAACCAATCTCACGTGTTGGGACAAGAGATCTCACCATATATACCTTCTCGTATGGAGAAGATGGTTCCATCACATCCTTCATTGCAAGGTACAAACTGATAAAAGTTTTACCAGTACCAGCAGCACCGTGAAGAATTAAATTCTTGCCTTCAGCATACGATGTGAACACTCTCTCCTGGTTTGGAGTGAGTGGTTCGATAGTCTTGAGATGATCAAGGTTGATCGGTTTCTTACGACGCATCTGTTTAGCAGACATACTAGACGATACTGGGGTCTTACGCTTTCTAGGTGGCATAATTTAGGTGAAACGACTCAAATTTGCGGCAGGGTGAGCAGATTGGATCTTCTGCATTACTTGCTTGAATCCATCTGCTTGCTTCGGTTTGCCGTAGACAGTGTTGATGTTCTGGTTCCCGAAATATCTTTCAAGTTCAGGATGCTCTTCTTTATATTTATCAAGAGCAGAGATCGCCATATAATTTGACGTGATCTCTCCTGTCTCTTTGTTAATCCATTCGTAGGTCGGCATTTTGTTCTTCAGTGAATTGGTCTTCTATCCAGACGGGAGTACCTTCCACGCGCATATTGAAAGACAATGTATATCTTTCTACGTTGGTAGGTTCTGTAAAGTGTACCACGTTTGATGGAAATAATACAAGAACAGAATCGCGTGGTGCAATTTTGTATTGGGTGGAATTATATATGTTCTGAATAGCAATAGTTGGTTTCATCATCGAGTGTTTGTGTCTTTCAAACACGAGAGCACCACTGTTGCCAGACAAGAATACATTTCCAGAGTACATACTGTTGTCGTGGAAGTGAGGATAGGAACTTCCTCCGACATTATATTTATTGACCCAAGATGTGGTTACCTTCATACGATGATGCTCGGAACTAATCCCGAGCATACCGTGAGTGTATTCATTGATGTGTCTTTCCAACCACTTTGCCATCTCTGGGAAACTCTCAAGCACCTGTTGATCCATCGTCCTGTGTGCCAGATCAGAGTATGAATAACGAACATACTCTAGAGACTTTACCTGAGGTAAGATGTCAGGCATATCCCTATCGGGATCGGTAACGTATACAGGTGTAGAGAATAGTGGTAGTGCCTGAATCTCTGTCATAGTGTAAGCAATTTAGTTTGTACTCCGAACTTTCCTCTCACAAATATATTAAAGGAAAGACTAACGCGAGGTTCATCCAACTGATGTTCAGTCACATAGTGAACCATATCGGAGGGGAATAAACATATCATCCCAGTCTTGGGCGAAATTCTATAGACACTTGAGTTATACAAATTGTAATTTGCAATCGTAGGTTCAAGCATCTTGTACCTGTTGGCATCGAACACAAGTTCTGCAGATCCTTCTGGTGCTGACAGGAACATCACCGCTGAGTACATACTGTTGGTGTGGTCGTGTGATCCAGCACTCTGTCCTTTGTGTAGGACACTGATCCAAGAGTTTGGAATCTGTAGGTTGTGATCTGAACTAACACCCATCACACCATTCACGTACTCTCTTACGTGTCTGTATGCCCAATCAGATAGTTCTTGTGGAAGAACATCCAGTACATTGGTTTCTTGTGACAAGAATCCACCAGTCCCACTCTCGACACACTCAATCTCCTGAAGTTCTTTACCGACCTCAGGCATCTCACCATCCACTGAGACATACAGTGGAGATGAGAACAGAGGGATGACCTCGGTTGACATTAGTCGATCCTCAATGAAGGAGCAAGATCACTCCAGTCAAGACAATCTTCCTTTGCATTACAAGGACACTCCTCATCACACCAGTCCATTGCTGCTGCGGTGATAGGGAACTGACAGATGAAGTGTTGCTTACACAGTTCAGCAATCTCCATATGTTCCTTCTGTGTACCGTTAGCAGACCTCAGGGCAATATAATGGCACCACGAACGCACAGATCCTGTCATATAGATTCTAGTGGGCGTGGCGAGGGGAAGCACAAAACGAGCACACTCCTTTGCGATTCCCTCTCGAAGGAGTTCATTGTACAGGTCCATACCTTCAACAAAGTATTGATGGATGCGACCTTGAAGGAATGCTTTCCTATCTGCTTCTACAGCATCGATACTGTTCTGCCTGTTCTTAGAGTCTTGGAGACGCAGGTCAGGAACTTCAATCTTTTGAGAGAGAAGATTCGTATCAGCATACCGCTGGGAAAACTCTTGATATGTGAAGCTACGGTGCCTCAAAATTTGAGCTGCCAGACCCCTGGTAGTGTTGATCTCCAGTGTCATAAACGCTTGCTCGAACACAGACCAGTGTCCGTGCTTGATGCAATAGCGAAGGAGTTTCTCAACCGAGGGGTTGTTCTGATTCTTTGGGTTGCTTACACGTGCCACATAACCCATATGCTTTTCAGCGTCAGGTGTGACTGAGATGAGACAAACCTTAGAGCGATGCTCTTGAGGTTCACCGTACAGGTTATTTGTCATTCTGTAGGAATCTCGCGATGATAATAATACAAAGTGCGTGTAGATAGTTGATGCCTTTTAGGGCAAACAAATATGGTACAACATAGTTCCAGCATAGCATAACAACTAGCGGACCCATTAAATAAATTCCGATGAACTTACCAACTGCTTCCGCAGTTACAAGATCTTCAGACTTCAATTCAACCTTTGGTTCTTCTTCCTGAACCTTTCGTCCAGGAAGATTATTGTAAATGGTCATTTCTTTTTGCTGCTTCCAGGGGGGTTCCATAATTTAGGGTTGACTCTACCATCCGTCTGGACCCATCCAACAAAATTGTGTCGGTATCTGTCCCAATAGTGATCAAAGATGTCAACTTGCTTATTACAGATAATAAGATCATAACATCTCTTAGCAGTGTCGTCTAGATACTCAACCAAGTATGAAGTGTAGGGCAGGGTTCGATCGCTTGCACGACTAGGATCACAATTCGTTTCTAGAATCCTGATCTTAGTCTGCATAAAATCATTTGCCATCCTTGCTTCGACCACCCCAGTTGATCGACGGAAATGCCTCAGTGACCACCGCTTTGGTGATGCGATACTTTTTGTGGAGTTGTTTGTCCTTGACTAGACAAAGCACCTTCGCTTCATCCTTGTACAGACCTTCCAGCATTTGAATAAACATATTCTCACGCTGCATACGTGGCACATTATCTGCACCACCCTTGATGAAGTAATACAGTTTACGTCCTTCTACTTCGAGACGTGTGTGCTCAGTACCAACGGGTGCATCGTTAGGTGTATAAGGGACATCACCTTCGGGCAGGATGGTTTGTACACTGTCATCAAAGTTCCAGATGAACAGAGACCTGAGCACCTGTGAGTTGTTCTCCTGCAATAGACGGATCTTTTCTGCTTTCGTCTTGGCACTGTGTACCTTCTGCAGGACTTCAGAAATAAGCAATTTCATAGCCATAGTTAAAAGTCTCCTAGATTTTGGAGCAAATCATTGAGTTCGTTTTCGACAAGATACTTCCACACATATTTACGTGCGGGAGGATCAAAGTTCTCATAGGTATCTATAATAGATTCCTCAACCTCCGTAGGGATGAACTGGAAATCAATCAGTCGTTGATTCCTCAGGTAGTTTTGTTTGATAGTCTCATCAGGACAGAAGTCGTCAGGATCTTGTGTGATCCAATGCTCGATCTTCTTCTTTGCCAGAGGTCGCTGTCTGCGCCCCTCTAGCAGGCACTTGTCATCCGATAGGAAGTTTGGGATACCATCGCTCCGATCACCCTTGAGAACGTGCTCAGAGATGTATAGGAATGGGTCTACCCCATTAACATACTTCTTGAGTGCTGGGTTGTACTGCGTAACGAATTTGAATCGTTGCAGTTGAATGAAGTCTTTATCTCCAGAAAGAATCAGAACTTTCTGGGCGGGTTGCATATTGTTCTGGAGTCTGATGTTCTTGAGTCCCTGCTCTTTAACCAGGATTGCAATAATGTCATCTGCTTCAGCACCATCGACCTCAACAACCTTGTATGGTAATGAAATTCTGAATTCATCTTTTAGTTTGTTCAGTAGATCGAAGATGTTGTTCCAGTTATGCTTAGACTTCTCTCGGTCACGCTTACGTGTGCCCTTGTAATGAGGGAAGACTTCTCGTCGCCAATAGTTTTTCGAGTCATAACAAAGGACCAGTTCGCCATATTCTTTACGGAACTCTTTGCGATACTTTCGTAAAGCATTGAGTACCATATGGCGGACCAGTCCTTCTTGCAATTCATCAGATTGAGAAAGCGAAACCATAAGGTTTGCAATCATCACCTGATTCATATCCACAAGGATCATAATCAGTCGTCGTCTTCGTCATCGAGTGTAGCATCATCATCAGTGAAACGCAAGTAGATCAACTCTTCTTGGTTCACTGTTCCATCTTCGTTCAACATCTCAGGGTGAGTTATGGACTTCGCGTAATGAGCGTTGTCGATATAAGCATCAACATATTCTTTAGCGATCCAGGAAATGACCCCACCTAGAATGAATGCACCGAAGATGGCAAATGTGTAAACCGCTTGTAGCATTTGGTCTCTCCTGTAAGGTGAATGGTTTGCAAAAAAGAAAGACCTCCTACGATACTTAATATTATTTAGTGAATTAGACCCATCCCTTAGAACGGAATTCACTAATGGTCTCGTTGCAACCACCAGTTTTCTTACCATCAACAATGAGTTGAGGGAAGGTGGCAGAGCGTCCAAACTCACCCCAGAACTGATCGCGAGTGTAGTTCTCATCGAGAACAAGTTCAGCGTAGGTCCATCCCTTAGCATCATACACCTTTTTGATCTTGGTGCAGAAGGGACAGTTGCGTCTGGTGTAAATGACAGTAGTGTTTGGTTTCATAACAGGAGAAGCATTAAAAAAGGGCAGGATTATCCTGCCCAGTATATAGTATCGCTATTTGACTGATCAGAAGGACCAGGTTGCGCCCACCTTGGTGCCGTAACCGTTGTCAGCATCGTCGATGCCACCAGCGAAGGAAACTTCACCGTAAACGGAGAGAGACTCGGTTGCAGCAACACTTGCATATGCCTTACCAGACAGAACAGTGTCGCTCTCGCCACCATCAGTAACGACGAAGCTAGGACCTGCTTGGACACCATAGGACACAGCGCCAGCTTCACCAGCGTAGCCCACGTGGGCGTCGGTCGTCGTTCCAGTGTAGTCGGAACCAGTGAACGAGGAGTTCGCTTCCACGTTCACGTAGGGACCTGCCAGGGCAGCGCCTGCCATCAGGGGGGTAGCAGCGAGTGCTGTCAGTGCAGATTTGATCATTAGATGTTTTCCTCTTTGTAGTTTGCTTGCGGAGTGGTTACCCGCAGATGGAGGACCGACTTGTGTCGATCGCTTGAGTAATATACAGCATACTTTTAGGATTCGTCAACCCCTAGGATCGCTGTAATAATTCGTTACGAACGTTACGAATTTTTATTTATACAAAAAAACACCATCGATAGATGGTGCTTATTGATACAATCAGGAGGACTTATGCAACCCGTTCCTTAGTTTTTTCCTTGGATACAAGTTGCTCTTTAAGATTGAAGTACAAAACGTGGTGTTCAGTAACCAGGTAGTAACCTGTCACGTTCTTTCCATCATCTGTCCATCCATAAGAGATAAGTTTTTCGTTGATGTCATCGTGATCAATCGTCCTGTCGGTGTGCAGGTAATGATTGTATTTCATATGGAGGTTGATCATTGTTCTTGCACAACCTCAACGTACCGACGGCGACAATACTCAATACACTCATCACGATACATCATTAGTTCGTGATAACACTTCTGTTCGTGTGCGTCTGCCCTCAGTTCAGGGTTCGGTTCGATCAGACTCTCTATCAAGAGACTCATCCCCCTGAGTTTCTGGTCCTTTGTCGCCATCGGCAGCCTCCTGTGATTGTTTGCTAACATTATATATTGATTGATCAATGCGAGCAACCTCTCCGAGGGGTGATTTGAAGAATTTACGGATTTTCTTTAGTTTCTTAGCGGCATACCTTTGGTCGCCGTCGGACTCCTCCAAAGCATTCTTCACTGCTTTGAGTTCCATAGTCGATTTCATCAATCGCCTGTCCCAGTAATCCATTTAGTCTACGTCAGTAATTTGAGTTTCAATGTAAACCTTCTGTGAAGGTTTGAATGATGTCTGGTTACTATACCACACATTACTATTCTTGTCGTGTGAAGATTGGTAAATTGCCCAGCGTGCATTACGCTTGAATCTACCAGTCGTTCTGTCTGTAACAAGAACATCTTTAGGGAGATTATCCTGTACAGGATAGTATGGTGCCTCTGTTTCTTGTCCTGTAGTTGTCTGCAATCGACCAGGTGGGAACTCAATCATAAGAGTTTCATTCTCACCATATCTCTTACCGTAACTGTCTACCTGAGAAATACTCCAGTTACCAAACCATCCATACTTAGGATACTCATAGGTGTCACCATCAGCATAGTGATCGATTCGTTGAACACGAATCTTAGCTCTGAATTTGAATCCACGAACGTCTCTATAGTCCTGATAGAAAGCAACCTCTCTACCTGCTGCTGATTCCTTCAACCAATATTCATCGAATGATGTTGCAACACCAGCATCGTACAAGAACATACTCTGGAACAACTCATTCATATTGATCTTAAATTCATTGCCAGTGATGGACCTGTTGTTGATAACTCTTCTGGGTTCCAGAATAGGATCAACTCTATAGGCATATGATGTAGCAAAGAACTTGACATCTTGAATCTTGCCCTGATCACTATTGGTATCTGGACACTGTAGACCATTGATACCAGTCACCTTGAATCCAAGATAGTATTTCTCTTTCCTGTTCCTGATAGTTGGATCGTCTTTGTATGTCTTGGCAGCACTCTTCTTGATCTTGGTCCAAGAACCAATAAACAATCTGAATGTATCACCTGTTTCCCAACCACCGCGACCATAATCAAGCACCTCATTGAGTGACCAACGGATGTGATAGGTAGCAGGATTAAGAATCTGGTATGTAAGTTTCAGGGTTACACCACCATCACCTTTGGTATTAAGGAAACCTGTTTGGTTAGTAGACATATCTTTGACTAACTTACCACCGATGACCTCAATGTCACAGTTCAGATCTCCACGTGTCTCCAGGAAGTTATTCTGAACCGCCTTATTGGTTAGCACCGTCGTCAGATCTTCTTGAGTGTCATTACAAGTTGCAAATAGTTTACCGCTAACGGGGAGTCCACAAGGTTCGGTTGCCTCAGTAGCTCTTCCATCAACCTGACCAGGGTTCTGATCATTGTATCCCTGAGAAGTCGTAGTGATGTTAATGGTCCACGTATTCAGAATCTCTTCCTGAGTTTCATCTCTTAGAGACACTGCTGGTGCAGTTCTACTATTGTAGTGACCACGATTGACATTCTTAATTTTGAATGTGACCTGATCACCCTTTGATACATTGAAAGTTTGAAGAACTCTACCAATAATTCCCCAGTCCTTGACGTGTACCCTCTCACTCATAGTTTCGTTGCCGTTGATCTCAATCCCGTAGGTAAAGACACAGCAATCATTTCTACCACCAGTCATACCACCGTGAGTTCTTAGAGTCAGAGTGGCGTCACGTGTTGCAGTAATAGATTGTACTTTGTTCAAAGTATATCCATACTCACCCGTACACTTACCACAACCAGCACCATCACCTTCGGTCTCATTCTCAGACATATTTCCACAACCTGTACGGATGAGTTCAACATCACCGAACGCACCATCGAAGACTGCTTGTGCACAGTCAGACGTTTTCAGATCCTGATACACAGGCGTTGCAGGTTGGTCAAACACATAGCACTGGATACCCTCATAATAATATGCCGAGTTTCCATACGTGAGGTTGTATGAGATCTTCACATCATCATAATCCTCATCACTACCTGAGAACATATCCTCCCAATACTGCCACCTTCTATTTGGCCACAGAGTACACTCTTTCTCATCTCTATTCAATCTCCTCTCTGAGAAGAATGAAATGTTATCTGGTTCCACACTGTCCAAGTTACATTTCCACCCATCACCAGTGTCAGAGAACGACAGAACATCACCTTGTTCAACACCACCGTTCTCATCATTACCATCAGGGACGATACCAAAACCAAAGTCACAAGGAATGTATTGATTGAGAAGTTTCTTGTTGATCTTGTGGATGAACTTACCCGATGCATCAGTGATGTTAGGCATAATAACTTCACCATAGACAGGATCACCACCCAGTCCGTCAGTCACATACCAGAAGAATGTATTCTCGCGACCAGCATTACCCTTACGTGCCTCAAAAGCAATGTTCAAATAAGTTTGTGCTTTATCAACCAACCTGTACCTACCCTTCTTCAGATTAGGTTCTAGAGTTGCACCACCAAGAGGTTGTAATGTATAGAGGTGATCTCTTTTATCAGGACTGAAGTATCTGTGCAGAGCGTGTGCTTCTTCACCATCCATCAGTGAGGAGATCATATCATCGGTATCATCGTAAGCCCAGAACAGCGTTTCATCACGTGCACCCATACCATACGAGTCCATCGTAGACTTTTCGGCTTCAGGTCTTGTAGTGAGCATTGTGTCCACCTTCGCGGAGGAGTACGACACATACACTGGAATCGATCTGGTGGCGTCCTGAACGGCAGTGGCGGGGTGTCCATAGAAAACCTTGCCAGTGGCGTTGTAACCCGAAGGAGGGGTCTCATCCAGACTGTACAGGTGGTTGGTTGCAACACCGCTATCCACGATAGTCAGACGTGCGTTCTGGTCACTACCATCTGCATCCTCAAACTTAATGTTCTTATTGTTTCCGTAACTGTTGGTGACGTAATGATTACCAACAGAGTTCAGACCTGTGTAGGAAATGGTGTAGTTACCTGCATCAAGATTGAATGTTTCGGTAGACTTACCTTTGGTTCCATTACGTGTAAATGTAGTTCCATCAATGGTGACGGTATTAACTGCAACTCCAGCAGTGCCAGGATTATCATCCCACCAGAATTCAATCGTTACGATAGAGGGAGCACTGATACTGAGAGTAGAGTTACTACTGAATGTGGCATTGTCTTCACCAACCTCAGGACCACCTAACACGTGCTCATAGATCGGTACCCTTTCGGGAACACAGTTGGCAATACAGATCTTATTTGAGGTACCAAATGTTTGCTTAGGAATGAATGCATCACAGTCTGTAGAAGGTGGTTTCCAAGCACCACCCACATAAGGTTTGAACATACAATCAAGGTGATCCTTGATGCAGGCATCGAAGTCTGGGTTCTTTGGAACAGAGCAGTCAAGAACACCATCACCTCTGTCATAACAGATGCTACCAGATCCAGGTTCTCCCACGTCTGGAAAGTTCACCCTGATCTTTGTGGTATCAGGTCTTGGGATTCCGTACCCGTCAATGATTTGAAATATACCACTCCAGTCCAGGTTCATCTCATTAGGAATCTTTGGAGCATCATCTCCAATAAAATTCCTGATGGACGTAGGTGCTTGCGATGGGTAGCACTGCCCAATTAGATCTTCAATTACTTGGTTTACAGTTGAGTCAGCAGGACCGCCTTGGGGGGAACCAACGTTACCACCGCCCGAGGCGACCTGCTCCTGCTGTTGGGGAGCATCTGTGGGATCGCAATTACGATCAAACCAATGATTGTTCCCTGGCACAGTGGACATAACTAATGGAATTCTGTTTCTTTTTATTTATGCCATCATCCCAGTGCCTGATGACACCAGAAATGATGAAGCAGTTGGTGACAAGATAGGAGACGAACAAGATTGTGCGTACAGCAGCGATGTAATTATCGTATGGTTCTGTCTTGTCATCACTGAAACTTCCAAGAGAATATTTCCAGATGCGTAGAAGTTTTATCAATATAATTGTTCCTCCGCTTCACCTTGAACAACACAATCGGACGTGGGATAAGAGACACAGAGCAGTGCAAAACCTGCTTCAAGTTGATCATCGTCGAGGAAAGACTGGTCTGACTGATCAACAGTTCCTGAAAGAATCTTACCAGCACAAGTAGAGCAAGCACCAGCACGACAGGAGTACGGAAGATCGATACCTGCCTCTTCAGCAGCATCTAGGATGTACTCATCCGATGCACATTGGATAGTGGTCTCACCATCAGAATTCTTGATAGTAACAGAGTAGGTCATTGCGATAAAACGGTTGTATCTTATGTATTAAAAAAGCACCCCGTGGGGTGCTCGTAGTATATCAAAGAGCGTTGCCTCGTGGCAATACTTCTTCAGGGAACACAAACGATTCGTGTGGTTGATCAATGGGTGCCAACCAGGCACGAAGACCTTCGTTCAAAAGAATGTTCTTAGTATAGAAAGTCTCGAACTCAGGATCTTCTGCTGCCC
>CEVG01035610.1_pt1 | contig 37849 bp, 35 predicted proteins | sample 356511 | NCBI WGS metagenome assembly CEVG01 (sample SAMEA2623426, study PRJEB7988) | marine metagenome | biome: marine biome (ENVO:00000447); feature: surface water layer (ENVO:00002042); material: "saline water (ENVO:00002010), including plankton (ENVO:xxxxxxxx)" | depth 5 m | reverse complement strand
ATCTGAAAAACAAGGGGTCGGCAGTTCGATTCTGCCTCTGGCCACAATGGAACTTAATAAATTTTTTTCTAACAAAGAATTGTTAAAGTATTTACCGGAATTTATTGAGGTATATAACTTAAGGCCAATTAAAAATAACAAAATGGGTATGGGTATAAATCACTCTTTTGCAGTCCATGCTTTACTTAAGAAATTGAATATATCGCATGTTATTGAATCTGGAGTAGCGCAAGGCCACAGCACCTGGTTGATTGAAAATTCGATTCCAGATATTGATTTGATTTCTGTAGATCTAGATTTAAGCAATAGACTATATATTTCCAAAAATTCAAATACAAACTATGTAGAGGGCGATATAGAAGATATTTCTTTTGAGGATTTAGATACCAACAAAACGATAGTATTTTTTGATGACCATACAAATGTTATGCATAGACTCAAGTTTTTGCATGCTTGGGGTATTAGATATGCTATATTTGAAGATAATTACCCTCCTGGGCATGGTGATTCTTACTCAATAAGAAAAATTCTTTCAGACTACGGACAACCTATTACCGATATGGTGCCTGGTTATAAATATAAAAATGAGTTTGAAAAATTTAAATTCTTACCAAAAAAATTACAAAACAGGTTAACAACAGCAAATACAACATGGCCTTATTTTCTAACCCATTATCACCATGTTCAAAATAAATTAAGAAAACCAAATTTAGTCGACAAAGTTTTATTTAGAAAAATTGTTAAAAATTATTACGAAGTCCAGCCAATATATTTATACAAAAATCAAAAATGGGGAGTAAGTGGATGGGATGGAAAATATCGAGCACTTGAACCATTGTTTGCAGAAATAAAAGATTCTAAATTCTCAACAGAGTTTGAAAAATTTGAAAAGGAGTCACCAGATAGAATGTTTAATTACAACTATATATCATTTGTTGAGTTGAATTAATAAAACCTACAAAGTTGCGAAGATATTTATATAATTTAATAATGAGATTATATTTACAATGCATTTAATAGATCTTATAATCCAATTTTTTACTAGAAAATTGGGTAAAGACAAAAAAAACAATTTTATCCAATTTACCACTCTTGGTTTGTTTGGTGGTGTTGCAGTCATTACCTATATCCCAAAAGGTACCGATCTGATGACAATTATTTCAGCAATAGTAATCTTTTGGTTGATACTTTATGTAATTTTTCGTTTAACCCAATATTTTAAAATTCTTTAAGTGTTGTTTTTAAATTGAAATTCTCAAAAAAAGAAGAATATTTAAGACAAAAGGACGAAAAACTAAAAAAAATAATTGATACAAATGGACATATTGCTTTTAAGCCAAATAAAAAAAACCAATTTGACTCTCTAGTTTGGATAGTTATTTCTCAATTTATCTCTACAAAAGCAGCAGATTCAATTTTTAAAAATATAAGAAAACACTTTAATTCTGAATATTTAAATGAAACACATTTTAAAAATCTTAATGTTGATCAAATAAAAAAATTAGGCTTAAGTACCAACAAAGCAAAAACAATCAAAGAGCTTTCAAAACTTTTTTTAACTAAAAACTTTAGTGATTTAACAAAATTAAAAATTGATGAATTAAATTGTAAATTAATAAATGTTTTTGGAATTGGTCCGTGGTCAATTAAAATGTTTGAAATATTTTGCTTGGGTAAACTCAATATCTTTACCTCTAAAGATGCTGGCTTGAGATTAGCAATGAATAATACGGGAATGATTAAGCCTGGAAGTGATTGGAGCCATTATGATGACTATGCTCAAAAATGGTCACCTTATAAAACGATAGCTTCTTTACATCTTTGGAAAACAGTCGATTAGAATTTATCTGCATATATTTTTGATAAGTATTTAAAAATTTAGTTAATTTTGATTCAGAATTATAACTTAATAAAATAAATTAATGAATAATCTTCAAAATAAAGAAATAAGTGTAATAGTACCTTTTTATAATGAAGAAAAGTTTATAGAGAAATCTATTTTAAGACTGATAGATACAAATTTGTTTAAAAAAATAATTTTGGTTAACGATAAATCAAATGATACTAGTGGTCAAATTGCAGAGAAGATTTGTGAACAATATGACTTTATTCAATTAATAAATCTAGATAATCAAAAAGGTAAAGGTAATGCTATTAGAGTCGGTTTAGAGTATGTCACAACTAGCCATTTGATTATTCATGATGCAGATTTAGAATATTTTCCATCAGATATTCCTGAAATGTTTGAAGTTGCCAAAATGAACCCGTCGTGTTTAGTTATTGGTTCTAGAACAATCGGTAAAAAGAATAGAAATAATAAATATAAGATTACTTATTACGGAAATAAAATTTTAACTTATTTCTTTTCTTTAATTAATTTTTACACTGTTTCTGATATTGCAAGCTGTTATTGGCTTGTCGAAACTGAAGTTTTGAAAAATTTAGATATAAAAGAAGAAGGTTTTGCTATTGAAGTAGAAGTCCTTTCAAAATTTTTGCTTGATGGAAACAAAATATTTGAAGTTCCTATAAATTATGATGGAAGGCTCTATAGCGAAGGAAAAAAAATTAAACTAAAAGATGGTTTCTTTATATTCATAAAGATCATAAAGTATTCGAAATTAATCAGCATTTTCAAATTTGGAAAACCTACTTAATAAAGATATAAATATCAAATGAAAGCAAACGACTATGTATCTATATGAAGATTCAAACTCAACATTTTTCCAATACGAAATATAAAGTAAATTTACTAATATGAAATTTAATAAAACAACGAAAAACAATAATTCATCAGTATTTAAATTAAATTTATATTTAAACAGACTTAAAATATTTAAAATTAAAAATCCTATAACAAGATAAGTTGTAGGTTTATCAATCAAAAATTGTTCAATTATATTTCTAACGTTTGTAATTTCTATGTCTCTTAAATATATAAAATCTAAGAAGAGGTCTTTGAAATCTATTTCAGATGTGTACGCAACACTTTGTAATCGCGAGAAATAAATATTTTGATAAAAAAGATTAAAACCATAAACTATAAAACCTCCTATAAGAAATACATTTTTTCTCAATAAGAAAACACTAGAAATTATTAAGATCAATGAAATTATTGATATAAAGTTTTTTGTTAGAACCATTCCTCCAAAACTAAGAAAGAATATAAAGGATTTTATATTATTGCTCTTATACATCTGAATAAAGTTGTATAAATATACACTTATAAAAAAACTTACAATTCCCTCTATCATCAACGAATTAATCAATAAATACTCCAGCCAATCGTTGTTAGTTATTATTGCAATAAAAAAGATTGAAGATGCTATTTTGTTTTTTTTTGAAATTTTTAAGTCAGTGATAAGCAAGATAGTAAAGGTTAAAAATAGATAAGAATTAATTTGAATGAATTGAAATTTTTCAAGGTTAAACCCCATCTCTAGCATGAGTGCTTGAATATAGCTAGGAAGTAAGCCCTGACCTTCAATTAAATTATTCTTAAGAGCAAAATAGTAGTTTTCTTCAAATATCATACTTGCAATGCCAAACCACTGAACTGGAACATCAGTGTTCAATTCTTGATAATTGGAATTGTTTGCGATCTCAGCGAAAAAAAAGTGATTAAATATTCTGTATATAAAAAAAAGTAAAAGAATTTTAGTAATTTCAACAAGGCTTTTAGTTTTGTAAATTATTAAGACACACCATAACAAAGAGATAAATATGAATGTAAATTTAAAATTGAAATTTTTACTAAAAAATAAAAGTACCGTGTCGAATATAAAATAGCTTGTTAAAAATAGGACAAGCCCAATGGATTTTCCACCAAGTAAATATCGATTATTTAAAAAATTTGATAGATAAATAAAAAACAGAGATCCAAGAATGAAAGATCCAAACTTTGCAAAATTAATTTCATTCAAAATTTTTATATTAGCTTTTTCAAAAATATTTAAAAAGGTATTGATAATTAATGGAAGCGAAAAAATAATCAAACCACTTGATTTGATAAGTTTAACTAATTTCAACATATTATTTTTCATAAAATTAGGTTCTAAAATTAATTTTAAACTTCGAATTTTTGAATTATATTTAAACACAACTATTTATATATAACTCTTATTTTCATTATGTTATGATACTAATCACATCAGATAAAGTATTTGTCACAGGTGCTGCTGAATTTATAGGTCATAAACTTAAAATACTTTAAATATAATTGTGTTGTTCGTAAAGAAATTTATTCTATAGTGTTGTTGTAATGAAAAATTTGGACGTACAATTAGCAAAATCAAAATATTTAAAAAAGCAATATATTTATAAAAAAAACAACCAAAAACTTGTTTATAAGTTTAATTTATCAGAAAATATTGAACGAAATTATTCACAAATGCTTCAAGACATCTTTGTTTTAACAGTTTTGAACGGCAAAAGCACTGGAACCTATGTCGAGATCGGGTCTTCACATCCAAAACGTATTAACAATACTTTTCTACTTGAAAATGTTTACAATTGGAAAGGTATTGGATATGAAATCGATGAACATCTCTGCAATACATACAACAATACTCGAAAAAATATTTGTAAGTTACAAAACGCTTTAACTACAAATTTTGAAAAAGATTTTGCCTCAATAAATCTTCCTGAAGTAATTGATTATTTACAAATTGACATTGAGCCTGCAGAAAAGTCATTTGATTGCTTACACAGACTGCCCTTAGATAAATATAGATTTAATGTGATCACTTTTGAGACTGAATATTATCTTGAAGGAGATAAATACGAAAACCTCTCAAGAGAGTATCTTACCAGTAAAGGTTATAAACTAGTTATGGGCAGAGTTGGAAGGCTAGGCAAGTTTTATGAGGACTGGTATATTCATGAGAAAATTGAAGAACAATTTCTAAAAATTTTTAACTCTCATTCATATAATGAAACTGATCCAAGAGATATATTTTTTTCTAATTTTAAAATTAATAAATTAAATTTAATTTTTGGTACGTTATTGAATTTATTCCTTATCAAAAGAGATATTTATGAATAAAAGTAATATTTTTTTCAATCTATAAACTTATTTATCATTAGATATGAATCATTAAAAATTTGATTAATATTAGATAAAGCTTAATGGTTTGCTTTAATTTTAAAAACAAGAGGTTGGCAGTTCAACACTGCCTCTACATACAAGTATGAAAACAGTAATATATAAATTCTTCAAACTTTTGGGTTTCAGATTAATTTCAAATTCGGTTGACTCACAAAGACAAGTTGAGGTAAATTATCTCAAAAAAGAAAATGAAAAGTTTAAATTTTTACTTAGTGAAAATATATCAAAAAAATCTGAATTATTTAATTATTACACTTCAAGTAAATCTCAAATTTGTCAGGACTGGTTTGTTTTAGAGTCACTAAATTATAAAAAAAAAGGTTATTTTGTTGAAGTTGGTGCAGCAAGTGGGGTAGACCTTTCTAATACTTTTTTGCTTGAAAAAAAATATGAGTGGGATGGTATTTTGTCTGAGCCTTCCCCAGGATGGAAAGAAACTCTTGAAGCCAATAGAAGTTGTAAAAAAGATTACAGATGTGTTTACAGTGAATCTGGAAAAATAGTAAATTTTATTCAAACCTCAGAAAAAGAATATTCGACCATAAGTACTTTTAGCAATTCAGACAAACACAAAAGTAAAAGAAGAAATTTTACCCAATATGAAATAGCAACTATAACTCTCAGCGACTTATTACAAGAATACAACGCACCATTAGAAATTGATTATCTATCCATTGATACAGAGGGAAGTGAGTATGAAATATTAAAAAATTTTAATTTCAAAAAGTACACTTTCAAAGTCATTACAGTTGAACACAATAATACAGTTAACAAAACGCTTATTAATGAATTATTAGAAAAAAATGGTTATATAAGACAATTAGAAGATTTATCACAATTTGAGAGTTGGTACACAAAGTCTAATCTTTTAATTTAAAACCTAATATGTTATGTTAAATATTTTTTATAACCCAATTTACATCAAGCAAAAAAAAGTAATACTTACTAGAAGTTTTAAGCACTCCATTCTTTATAACGCCTTAATTAACTTCAACTATTTATTAAACATACCAATGAATGAAAAATTTATAACCTCAGGACCACAAAAAAGAATGAATAATTTAATTAAAACTTTTAAAGGTGATTTGGAAGTGTCATTTAATACTGTTAAATATGACAATACTTACGTGGTTCAATATGATGATTTTGGTAAATCGATTGCAAAAGAAATTATTAAATCAAAAAACCAAAAGAAAAAATTAATAATAGGACCTCTATACAACATCAAACAAGATTTAGAGATAAATGATTTAACAAAAAAATATAGCTATATAAAAAAATTAGTCGCCAGTGATATCGCTTTTCAAAATGTAAAAGAAATGGATATTAATGCGGATGTAAATAATGTATTAATCTGCCCTTCTGGTGTAATTTCAAAAAAAGATGTTCTTGATAATTTAAAAATTAAGAACAGAGAAAATAGATGTCTTGTATATTTTAAAAAAAGACCTAAAGAAGACTTAGAAGGAGTGATTAATTTTTTAGAACAAAATAATCAAGAATATGAAATATTTGAGTATGGGAAATACAACAATAAAGAGCTTATGAAGGCTTCTAAAGAATGTAACTTTGGAATAATCATGTCTCGACCAGAAACACAAGGATTTGGCATACAAGAAATAATGGCATGCAATCTACCATTGATTGTTTGGGATCAAACAACTAATTATTATGAACACCTTGAGATTTCTGGAACTACTGTTACTGTTTGGAATGAAAATTGTGGGAAGATAATTTTAAGTCTCGAAGAATTACCAAATATATTTTACGATTTTAAAAATAACATTACAAGGTATAATCCAGCAGAAATAATTTTAGAAAAACTAACATTTGAAGTCTTTAATAAAAACTTAAAAGAATTATATAAAAAAATAAATATTTAATTCTTACTATAATTACCTAAATCAGATTAAAAAATTTTTTTACATAGAAGCAAATTTACTTACAAATTTATGAGAAAAATTAAGTATAAAAAAATAAAAATCAGGTTCAAACTTAGCAACAAGGAATGACAATAAATAAAACAATTTTAATTTCAGGAATTACCGGTCAAGATGGAGTTTTTTTATCTAGTAAATTAATTAAAAAATTTAATGTAGTTGGAATTGTAAGACCTGGAATAACTAATTCTAAAATTCAAAAATTTTTACTAAACTCAAACATTAATAAAGCAACAAAAATAAATTTAGAAGAAGTAAATTTGTTAAATCAAAATGATACAAATGACATTATCAAAAAATACAAACCAGAATTCTTCTATCACTTAGCTTCCCAAAGCAGCGTTGAAAAAAGTTTTGTAGAAAATCAATCAACACTAGATTACAATTTTTTTTCTACCAAGAATATTATCGATTCCATTAAAGAGAACAGTAAAGATACAAAATTTTTTTTCCCTACTTCCTGTACAGTTTTTGAAGGTTATGCAAATTTGAATGTTGATGAAAATACTAATCCAAAACCAATGTCACCTTACGCAGTTTCAAAATATAAATCTCAAGAAATGCTTAAAGCTTATAATCACGAATATGACTTAAATATAAATATAGGCCTGATGTTTAGCCATGAATCAAAGTTTAGAAAAGACAATTATTTTACAATGACTGTAGTTAATCACATTATTAGATATAAGTATTTTAAAAAAGATTATATATATGTTGGTAATCTTAATTTAACGAGAGATATTGGGTCAGCAGAAGAATATGTTGATGCAATAATTAAAATTAATCAATCAAACAATAAAGACATATATATAGTTTCGAGGAATGATTTGTACAAGTTACAGCATTTTGTTAATTTGGTTTGTGATAGTTTAGATCTTAATTTTTCTGTAGAAAAAAATGGTGATGAGTTAATGTTCATTGATAAATCAAATAACAAAATATTTTTAATTTCATCTGATAAAAAATCTAGACAATATGAAATCGATGGAATAAAAGGTAATAATACGAAAATTTTTAAAGATTTAAATTGGGAACCTAAGAAAAACTTGGAGGATATTGTTGAAGAAATGGTTAGTTTTAAAATCAATGAAATTTATAAATCATAATAAACTTTATTAAAATAATTATTTAGCTATATCATATAGATAATAATGATTTCAATAAAAAAAATTATTAAGGACATACTTTACGTATCTAAACTAACTGGAATATCAAAGAAGAAAATTACAGTAACATTATCAGTTATCCTTTCTCAATTTTCTGCTTATTTAGATATATTCATAATTGTTACTTTTGCAGGCATCATAACAGGAAATTATGAAGGGATAGATTCCTTACAATCTTTATTTATATTCATAAATGAAAATAAATATTTTCTAGTAATTTTGGTTGTAACAAGATTTTGGTTTATGTACCTACAAATTAGTCTTTTGAAAAGATTAGAGATTAATGTTAAAAAAAATATTCAAGTTTATTTTTTACAGGAAATATTTGATAGGCGAAATTATTCAGTCGCAGATTCTTTCTTTTATATCAATACACTTTCTGGTCACATATCTTTTTTTTACTCTAATGTAGCTTCGTTTATGAATAGTTTTTTACAAATTATTGCATTTGCTACATATTTAATAATCTCAAATCCACAAACTATTTTTACTTTTTTAGGTGGATTAATATTCTTATATTTTCCAATTAATTATTTATTAAAAAAAGCTAGAGAATTTATGCACAAAAATTATCAATATTCTAGAAAAACAAATAAAGAAATACAACGTGTTGTAGATAATCTATTTTTAATAAAAATACTAAATAAAGAAAAAGAAGAAATTGATAGATTTGATAAAACTATAACTAACGCTCTAGAAACTTTTTATCAAACATTTAAATATGGTACGTTGAATTCTTTTTTACCCAGTTTTATAACGCTAGTTGTATTGTCTACAGTTTTGAGTTTTGAATTTTTTGTATTAAAAATAACATTAGATTTTGTTGCTATTACATTGAGGTTGTTTCAGTCAGTTGGAAATGTAGCTGCGTCTACGAATAAAATTATAAACTCACATGTACATATGGAAAAATTTTATGAAATTGAAAAAAACAAACAGATAGTGATTAAGAAAAATTTTATAAGAGATTCAAAAGTTGAGTCTAATAAAATTATTGAATTTAAAAATGTTTCCTTTAAATATTTAAATTCTGAAACAATTATTTTTGAAAATCTTAACATTGATTTTAGAAGAAATACTCATAATTTAATTACTGGTCCAAATGGTTCTGGTAAAAGTACTATTTTGGGTTTAATGGCAGGCATATTTTATGCAAGCGAAGGAACCGTAGAAGCTCGTACTAACAAGTTTGGATTTATTGGTGCTGTTCCTTTAATTTTTGATGGCTCATTAAGAGATAATATTTTGTATGGGAATAATTTAGAAATTGAAGATAATGAAATTTATGATTATTTAAGATTATTTGATACTTTTAAAGAAGATTCTAATTATGACCTAGATAAGGAAATCTCAAATAAAACACTTTCTTCTGGTCAAATGCAAAAAGTTGCATTTATAAGAGCTCTTTTATCTGATTTAGAGGTCTTGATTCTTGATGAGTCAACTTCTAATTTGGATGATTATTCTAGAAATTTGATATTTGAAATTTTAGAGAATAAGCAAGTAACGATCATAAATTCCACTCATGATCCGGAAAAGTTTAAAAATATTTACAAAAGATATCACATAAATGTAGAAGATGACAAAAGATTTATTGAAGAAATAAAGCTATAAATTATAAAATTCTATATTTTTAGAATAACTTAATTTATAAATACCATTCATTCATTTCTTTCATTTTTTTTCTTTTTATATTTCCAAGCAAATGATTGAAATGAATTATGAAAGGTTGAAGCTTTTTTGAATATAAGTAAAAATGAGGACCATTTGGAAATAAATCTAGGGGAAGCTTTAGATAATTTAGTAGATGTTTGTTTTCGTTTATATATTTTTGATCATGTAGCCCAGTTAAAATTTCTTCTTTAGATATATTGTCAGTATTAAAAAACTCTATTGTCTTTTCACTGCTTTTGATTGACATAAAGCCTGCACATAAATTTTCAAAATTTGGTTTTTGGGGCTTTAAGTCGTTTTGAATCAACAAATCATAGTTTGAAAAATTATTTTTTAAATAAGGTATAAAATCTTCTTTAATAACTATATCTCCATCTAAATAAGTAACATGACTATTGTTTTTCAAATAAGTGTGGATAATGTCTAATTTTGTAATCATGTATTTACCAAAATCTTTAGAATCTTGTTTTAAAAATTTTTTATTATTTTCATTCGAAACCAGGACTGTTTTTAAACCTTTTTTTGAATAATAGTTCTCTGTGTATTTGTCCATTACACAAATTTCAATGTCCAAATTTACATTATTTTGAATACAAGATGCCAAAAGATTATCTGTATATTTAATATAACCTTTGTTTGTTAAAGTAATTATCTTCATATAAATTTTACTTTTTTCGATAGTAATTTCTGACTCTAAATGTCATTTTATTAACCTATAATAACGTAAGTAATGTATATAAAGCTAAGCAAAGCTAAAAACTTGTGAAAATATTAATTGTACATAATAAATACTCTCAATTAGGCGGTGAGGATGTTGCTGTTGACAATGAAATTGAATTACTGTCTGATTACTTTAACGTTGAAACAATATTTTTTAAAAATGAGATTAAAAGTTATCTTTCACAATTTATTTACTTTATTAGGAACAATAATAAAACTAGTGTTTCAGAGTTAGAAAAAAAAATTAAAGAATTCCAACCTGATATTGCATACGTTCATAATACATGGTTCAAGGCATCTTTAGCTATATTTAATGTATTAAGAAAACACAACATCAAGACTTTAGTTAAATTACATAACTTCAGATATGATTGCACAAGATTTTTTCTAAAACATAATCATTTAAAAACCGATCACACTTGTCCAAAATGTGGAATGATAAATAAACGATCAAGTTTTTTTAATAAATACTTTAAAGAGTCATTCTTAAAATCGGTATTTATGATAATTTATGGAAAAAAATATTTTAAAATTTTAAACCGATATGAACTAAAAATTCTTGTACTTACAAATTTTCATAAAAAATATTTAACATCTTTAGGTATTCAAAGTTCAAAAATATATGTATCTAGAAATCCTATCAAAATGAATAATAAAAAATTAGATAATAGCAAAAAAAACTATTTTGTTTATTCTGGAAGAATTTCTGAAGAGAAAGGAGTTAATGAGTTAATTAATGCATTTCTGGATTCAAATATAAAAGACTTTGGTCTTAAAATTGTAGGAGATGGTCCAGACTTAAAAAAGTTAAAAAATAAATATAGTAAAAATAACATCGAATTTTTAGGTTTAATTCCAAATAAAGAATCTTTAAAAATTATTGAGAACTCTATTGCTGTAATTACTGCAACTAAACTTTATGAAGGTCAGCCAATGCTATTATGTGAAGCATCTTCATTAGGAGTCCCATCAATTTTTCCAAACTTTGGTGGCATTTCTGAATTCTTTCCTGAGAATAATCAGCTTGCTTTTGAACAGTTTAATTACGTTGACTTACTTAAAAAAATAAACATGTTCTGTGATTTTGATTTTATTAACAAAGCAGGAGTAGAGAACAAAAATTATATTGAAGATAAATTAAATTCTAAAAACCTAGTTGAACAATTTAAAAGCATTATCAATGAATAACTTAGAAAAAGTTTCTGTAATTATGAGTGTTTATAACTCAGAAAAAACAATTGAAAATTCAATAAATAGTATTCTTAATCAAACCTATAACAACATAGAATTTCTTATTGTAGACGATAGCTCTACTGACGAGACCTTTAAAAAGTTAAAATTGTATTCAAAAGTCTCAAATATAAAAATATTTCAAAATCAAGAAAATATAGGATTAACAAAATCCTTAAATTTATTGATAACTAAAGCAACTGGAAATTATATTGCTAGACAAGATGCAGATGACTTTAGTCATAAAGACAGAATTAAAATTCAGATTAATAAAATGATTGAGAAAAATATAGACTTTTCCACTACTAGAGCAGAAATATTGAACTCTCAAAAAGTAATACCTAATATTTCATTTTATTTTCCGAAACTTTTTTTGAAGTTTAAAAATCCATTTATTCATGGATCTTTAATCATTAAAAAAGATGTTCTGATTAAAAATGGATTATACGATGAGAGATTTTATTTTGCACAGGACTATAAGTTAATGTTTGATTTAATAAACAAAGGATATAAACATAAAATACTAAAAGATGTACTTTACAAACTCAATTCTGAAAACAACATTTCAAGTAATTTCTCAGATGAACAAAAGTATTTTGCCGATTGTGTAAGAAAAAATAAAGAGCCAAAATTGTATCAGAATGAAAATTTATAAAAATAAAATTAAAGAAAATTGGATAATTGACAGGTTGATAAAGGAATGGGACAATGTGTATCCTGAATACTATACAAATCTCCCCAAAAAAGCAGATATAATTTGGATAATAGCACCTTGGTTGTGGAAATCTGTTTCAAAAAGTGACCTGAAGTCAAAAAAAGTTATTTGCTCTATTTATCACATTGATAAAAAGACATATGATTATCGTGATTTTTATGAATTAGACAATTATGTGGACGAATATCACGTTATTTCTAATAAAACAAAAAAAGATTTGGAATTGTTAACAGATAAAAAAATAACATCAATCCCTTTTTGGGTAAATCAAAAAAATTTTTACTACATAGATGAGAAAATTAAACTACGAGAAAGATATGGATTTGAGTCCAAAGATTTCATAGTCGGAAGCTTTCAAAGAGATACAGAAGGAGTAGATTTAATATCTCCAAAGATGATAAAAGGACCAGATATATTGATCGAGTCTCTGTTAAAACTCAGAAATGACAATCAAAACTTAAGAGTTTTAATCGCTGGAAACAGGAGACAGTATGTATTACAAAAATTAAATGAGTATCAATTTGAATTTAAATATTTTGAAATGGTAGATATAAATACTTTAAATAATTTGTACAATATCTTAGATTTATATTTAGTTACCTCACGGCTTGAGGGTGGACCACAAGCAATTCTTGAATGTTCACAAACAAAAACAAAAATAATGTCTACAGACGTTGGTGTAGCACCAGAAATTTTGAGTAGAAGTGCTTTATTCAATTTAAATAATTTTGATTATGACCCAAACAAACTAGATGTGGAGCACAATTTTATTTCAAGTTCAAAATATACTTTACCTAATGGAGCAAAACTTTTTAATAATATGTTTTTAGAAATCTATGAAAGTTAGTATTGGTTCAAAAATCGTGAAAGGCCCTTGGGGTGGAGGAAATTTATTTGCAATTAATTTATCTAAATTTTTGCTTAAAAACAATAATCAAGTTATTTATGATTTAACTAAATCTGATATAGACGTGATACTTTTGACTGATCCAAGAAGCAGAGGAGAGTCTTCTTCAACCTTTAATCACGAAGACATATATAAATATAAAAAGTATGTTAATGAAAATGTAGTTGTAGTACAAAGAATAAATGAATGTGATGAAAGAAAAGGAACAGATAATATTAATAATTTTTACTTAAATGCAAGTAAAGTAGCAGACCATGTTGTATTTGTAAGTACTTGGTTAAGAGATCTTTATGTTGAAATTGGTATGGACAAAGACAAAACGTCGGTAATTTTAGCAGGAGCAAATAAAGAAATTTTTAACGATCTTAATACTAAGCCTTGGACAGGAAATTTTCCGATAAAGTTAGTAACCCACCATTGGAGTAATCATGACAATAAAGGTTTTGAAATATATAAAAAAATTGATGACATGCTTGCTGAACCAAAATGGAAGAATAAAATTCAATTTACTTACATAGGAAATCTCAATCCAAATTTTAAATTTTTGAATACACGAGTAGTTTCTCCATTAGCCGGAAAAGAATTAGCTGATGAACTAAAATCGCACAATATATATGTAACAGCTTCAATAAATGAACCATCTGGTAATCATCATATTGAAGCTGCCCAATGCGGATTGCCAATACTTTATAAGAACAGTGGAGGTATACCTGAGTATTGTGAAGGGTATGGATTGAGTTTTGATAATGACTTCGAGCTTCAACTCAATAATATGATAAAGAACTATGAAGATAATAGAGACAGGTTAAAAACATACCCTTTCAATTCAGAAAAAATGTGTGACGATTTCTACGCTTTATTTAATAAACTAATTCTTTCAAAAAAAGTTAAGCAGAATACCAAAACTTCTAATTTAGGAAAAATTATTTTATTTAAAAATTTAATAACAAAAATATTTAGAAATTTTAATTTATCAGGTCTTAAAATCTTAATAAAAAAGAAGTTATTAAAAAACAAAATATGAAAGAAATATCTCAACTTAATGAATGGATCGAAAATGTAGATGCTTTTGTAAATGATTTACAAAAGGCTAATAGCTATAAATTTAATATAGTTATTAATGAACCAACTAAATTTGGAGAAGATCTTGAATTGGGTTTCAGTACTTATGGTTTAAAACTAAGTTACATGTTGGGTAAATGGAAAAAATTAGACATAAAAGAACAAAACAAATGGATAAATTTTTTAATCAGTTTTCAAACTACTAAATTTAAAGGTTATGAAAATTACTTTATAGATGAAAATTATGTTAAGCATTTTAAAAAAATAAATTTTAAAGAGGCTCCAAAAGATTTAGTTAAATTAACTTTAAATCAATTTACTAAAAATAAATATGATACAAAAAATATTAAATTACAAAAAGGTATTAATGCAGAAAATAAACAAACAATAGCTACTTTGCATGAGGTTGGTGTAAATAATTATAAAAATATTAAGAAGATAGACAATAATAGTAATGAATTAGAAAAATACTTAAATTCTTTAAACTGGAGCAAACCCTGGACTTCAGGTGCTCAATTTGCATCACTTTGCCTTTACTCCGTTACTCAAGGATTCCAAAACGAAAGCAAACTTATTAAATTTATAGAAGGAATTTCTGACGAACGTACAGGTTCTTACTTTAGTGAGCTTCCTAAAGAACCTAGAGAGATAATAAACGGAGCTATGAAAGTAATTTCAGGCCTAGATTGGCTTGAAGAAAAAATTCATTATCCCGAAAAATTGATTGATTTTTGCATAAATAATAGACCAAAACATGAAGGTTGCGATGTTGTAGATTACATTTACGTATTAACAAAATGCTCAAAACAAACAAATTATAAAAAAGAAGCAGTTGCACGGATTCTTGTTGAATGTATATCTGTACTGTCTGTACTTTACAGTGAAAAAGAGGGAGGTTTTTCGTACTTCGTTAATAGTTCCCAAACTCATTATTATGGAGTCGAGGTTTCAAAGGGAAAAAAAGAAGCAGATTTACATGGAACTCTACTTTGCACATGGGCAATAATAATGATTCTTGATTTTTTTGAAGAATTAGACGCTAAATTTAATCTTATAAAACCTTAAGTATGTTTACTGAATTACAAAATAAACTTATAGCAAAATCTTTTAATTTTGGAATTTTAGCTTTTCTATTGTTAAGTATTATTTTTTCTAGGTCTTTTCTGGGAATAAATATTTTTAGCTTTAGAATTGGCGAGATCTTAATAGGTTTAGCAATTCCATTTTCTTTTTTTGTTATTTTTAAAAATTTTAAAATTCTATCGAATTTTAAATTAATTAATTCTTTGAAAAGAATATTTGGGTTGATGATAATTTATTTTGTATTTCTAGTTTTTTATTATGGTGATAATATTTTTAATCCAATTACTTATCGATATAGTTCTTATATATGGGTTATCTCATTTCTATTTTTGGGTATTTTTTCATCAAATTATGAATTAAATACGAAAAGTATTAAGTACTTTGAAATAATTTTAATTTACATTTATTTAACTAGTATTTACGGCAGTTTAAATTTTGTTGCTAATTTCTTTGAAAATTACTCTGATAAATATGAACTACACAAAGGATCAGACTTAGCTTTAATATTTATAATTTTTACTTTACTTATAAACTTTTTAACCAAATATAACGATTTAGGTTTTAATTTGTTCTTAATAAATTTTTCAATTTTTGCACCATTATTTTTGTTTAAAAGCAGAGCAGCGTTTATTGGTGTTTTGTTTATCTTTTTATATGAATTTATTAAATATGTAAAATCTGTACAAATATTCAACAAAAAAAAGCTATTTCTTTATTTAATTTGTATTGGTTTACTAACTTCTTCAACTATTCAAACTCAAACTAGAGCTATACCCGAAGACATAAGTTTAAAAATTATTTCAGAATCATATTCGAAACTAGGTTCTTATAAATTTTCGCATTATCAGGGAGATATGCCATTTTTATATATTGAAAAAAATAGAATTTTTTCAGGAGATGGAAATTTGAACTGGAGATTAGACATGTGGCAAGATGCATTAGATGATGCAAAAGATTCTTCTAACTTGTTACTAGGGATGGGTTATTCAGAAAAGTATAAAGTATTTTTGGAGGACAACACAGGTTTTGGAAATGACAGAAGAGGCCTTGATGGTTTAAATGAAAATTTACACAATTATTTTTTAACCGTTTTATTAAGAGGTGGTGTTTTACACTTTTTATTGGTATTGTTTTTAAATTTATTAATTATTAAAAATCAAACTAGTAATCTTATACAACTAGTTGTTTTTATTTTTTCGATATACTTTATATCATTTTTCGACTCTTCAATGGAAAATGCCCACTTCCCAATTATTTTTTATTATTTTTTAGGTTATTTCTTTGTAGGTAAAAGTTTGAAAGCAAAGTAATATAGTGATGTCAACTAAAAATTTATGAAAAAAGCATTTATTACAGGTGTAACTGGTCAAGATGGATACTACCTAAGCAAATTATTATTGGAAAAAGGTTATGAGGTTCATGGAACTGTTAGAAGGTCATCAACATTTAATACAACAAGAATTGATGATTTAATTTCTAATTATTCTGATTCAAAAGTTTTCAATCTTTATTACTCAGATCTTTTAGATACATCATCTTTGAGTTCTCTAATTCAAAAAATACAACCAGATGAAGTTTATAATTTAGCAGCGCAATCTCATGTTGCCGTCTCATTTAAAAACCCATTGTATTCTACCTTAACCAGCACATCGGGTTCAGTTTCCTTACTTGAAATAATTAAAAACATAGATAAAAATATAAAATTTTATCAAGCATCATCTTCAGAGATGTATGGAGGAATAGACACAAACACTCTTAACGAAGAATCTTTATTTGAACCTAAAAGTCCTTATGCTGCCGGAAAGCTCTTTGCTTATAATTTAACCAAAATTTACAGGGATTCATATGATAAATTTTGTGTCAATGGAATATTGTTTAATCATGAATCACCGTTACGCGGTGAAACATTTGTTACTCGAAAAATAACGCGTGCTTTAGGAAGAATATATCACAAAATCCAGTCTAATTTATCTCTAGGAAATTTGGATGCTTCAAGGGATTGGGGGTTTGCTGGTGATTATGTAAGAGGCATGTGGATGATGCTTCAACACGACAAAGCAGACGATTGGGTTTTAGCAACAGGAGAAACCTATACTGTAAGAGATTTTTTGGCAGAAGCATTTCACCTTGTAGATTTAGATTGGAAAGATTATGTAATAATTGATAAAAAATATGAAAGACCTAATGAAGTTAAACATTTACTTGGTGATTCAAAAAAGGCTAGAGAAGAACTTGGCTGGGTCCCAGAAGTTAGTTTTAAAGACCTAGTAAAAATGATGGTAGAAAACGATATAGATTTAGCAGAAAAAGAAAAAATTCTTATTGATAAAAATTTATTAAAACCTACTTGGGATCATAAAATTTAATAGTTTTTCTTGTACCATTTATAAGTTAAGCTTAATCCATCATCTAAAGCTACTTTAGGCTCCCACCCTAAGGCATTTAATTTACTAGAATCAAGTAATTTTCTAGGATTTCCGTCCGGCATTTTACTATCGAATGAAAGCTTTCCTTTAAATCCTATAAGATCTTTAATTTTTTTTGCTAAATCAAGAATTGAAATTTCCTCACCACTTCCTACATTTAATAAGTCAATATCTATATCATTATCTAATAAATATGCGATGCACTCTGCTAAATCATCAACAAATAAAAATTCTCTAAGTGGTTTACCAGATCCCCAAATTTTAAAAACATCTAGATCATTTGTTTTAGCATCGTGCATTCTCTTAATTAGTCCTGGTATTACGTGGCTATATTTATTAGAAAAGTTATCATTAGGTCCGTAAAGATTTGTTGGCATCAAATTAATAACTTTATGATTAAATTCTTTCCTTAAGGCATTTCCAAGTTCAATAGCTGTTATTTTAGCTAAAGCATAAGGGGAATTAGTAGGCTCAAGTTTTCCGGTAAGCAAGTACTCTTCTTTTATTGGATTCTCTGCATTAAGAGGGTAGATGCAGCTACTTCCTAAATTAATAATTTTTAAATTGTTTAATTTTTTAGTTGACTCAAGAATATTGAGATTGATTTTTAAGTTTTCAATTAAAAAATCTGTTCGATTTGTATTATTCGCATAAATCCCACCAACTCTTGCAGCAGCGTTGATGATTATATTAGGCGAAATGTGAGTGATTAAATTTTCAGTCTCATTATAGGAAAACAAATCTGCATCTTTTCTAGTAGAAAATATAATTTCTTCATTTTTGAAAAATTTTGGTAAAATTCTTTTCAATGAAGATCCTACCAATCCATTACTACCAAAAACCAAAATTTTCATACTATTCTTTAATCATATTAGTTTAAATTTAAATAATTAAATATGCAGGTTAAGAATTAGTTTTGATATTGTTTTAATTATGTTAAATATTGCGTATTGTTTTGATGATAATTTTAATATTCAAGCTATGACATCAATGTATTCTTTTTTAGAAAATTCTAAAGAAAAGATAAATTTTTATGTAATTCATCAAACATATTCAGATGAAAATTTTATACATCCAAAAATTAAAATACATGAAAATCTAAATTCGATTTCGGTTAAAAAGTTTAGAAAAAGTAGTATGGATTTTCCAAACTTAAAAAGAGTGCATATCTCCGAAGCTACATATTATCGACTTTATTTATCAGAATATCTACCCAAAAATATAGAAAATTTAATTTATGTTGATGCAGATGTAATTAGCAATACAGCATTAAATGTTGATGAAATATTTATAAATTTAAAAAAAGAAAAGCTTGAAATTGCAGCAAATACTGAATTTTTTAAAAATGAAGAAAATAGAGTCAATATATTTAAAGAACTTGGTTTAGGTGCAGATAGGTACTTTAATGCTGGAGTACTATTTATAAATTTTCAATTATGGAAAAAAAATAAAATTGAAGAATCTTTGAGGAAGATATTAAGCTCTCATGAATATCTTAGGTTTTGGGATCAAGATGTATTGAATCTTTATTTTGATGGAAAGTATTTTGAACTTGAAAGTGAGTTTAATTACAGAATAAGATTGAAATCTTCGCCACCTTTAATTAATTCTACAAACCCTAAACCTAAGATCATTCATTTCTGTGGTGCAACTAAACCGTGGCATTTGCAGAGTATTGTAAATAAAGATAATTCAGAAATTTATCAATCTTATTTTAGAAAATTATTTGATACGTATTTTCATATAACAAAATCTAAATTTTCATTACTATATTTGCTATTAAACGGAGAATTTAAAAATTTTAGATACAAAAAAGAACTACTTAAGTCTTTTTTTAAAATCACAAAAAACCTTAAACATATTTCTTGATAGTTACATAGAATAAGAATGTGTGTGGTTTTCTTGGTAAGGTTTCATTAAATAATAAAAAGCATGAATCTATATTTAGTTCAAACAAGTATCTAGTTTGCAGAGGGCCCGATAATTTAAACACAAATAAGGGAATATTTTCAGAAAAATTTTTGAATGATGATATAAATTATTTTGAGTTTGTTTTTAACAGATTATCAATTCTCGATTTAAATGACAATGCAAATCAACCTATGGTTTCAGATGACTTTAAAACAATTGTTATGTTTAATGGTGAAATTTATAACACTAATGAGTTAAGAAAAGAGTTGGAAAAACAAAATGTATCCTTTAAAACGAGTCACTCTGATACAGAAGTTGTGTTAATAGGCTTGTCGATTTATGGTAAAGATTTTATTAAAAAACTTAGAGGCCAGTTTTCTATAGCTTTTTATGACTCTAATATAAAAAAATTAATGTTAATAAGAGACAGAGTTGGACAAAAACCACTCTTTTATCATGAAGATGAAGAACAGGTTTTGTTTAGTTCAAATCTTCTTTCAGTTGCAACTTTAATTAAGAGTCCTCAAATATCCGAACAAGGTTTTTCTGAATATATTAATTATGGAGTTGTCCCTTCTCCTAATACTATCTTTAAAGATATTAAAAAAGTCTCACCCGGCGAAGTAATCGAATTTAATTTATCTAGGAAACCTATCATCACTAAAAAAAATATTTATTGGCAGATTGAAAATTATATTGGAAATGAAAAATTTGATGCGACAGAATTTTTTAAATTATTTGATGAATCTACAAGTATTAGAAATATGGCTGATGTTGACATAGCTTACTTTTTATCAGGCGGTATAGATTCAACCTCAATAATTGAATCAGTGAGAAAAGAAGAAAATAAAATTAATACCTTTTCAGTAATATATGATGATAAAAAATACGATGAAAGAGAATACATCGAATCTGTAAGTAAAGAATTCAACACTAGTCAAAATTTTGAACAAATTAATTTAAACAACATCAATGAATACTTAGTTGATGCTGCACAATCACTAGACGAGCCATATAGCGATCCTTCAATAGTGCCAACCTATATAATATCTAAGTTAATTTCAAAAAAATATAAAGTAGCTATCTCTGGAGATGGAGGAGATGAGTTAACAGGAGGTTATTTAAGATTTCAGCAATGTTTAAAGCGCAATACAAAGCTTAGTTTTTTTCAACACATATATAAGATTTATCCAGCTATTTTTGGTACCGGTAATAATCTTCTTAAATATCACAATAGAGCAGAAACTTCCTATGCATCATTTTTATCAGACCACAAGTTTCTGAAACTTTTAAAATTAAAAAATTCAAATTCATTAGAAAAAAAATTTTTTATTAAGAATTCAAAAGAGGAAAATGCTCTTTTGATTGCAGATTATAAATTTTTTCTATCTGAAATGATGATGTTAAAGGTAGACAGAATGTCTATGGCTAATTCACTAGAAGTTAGGTCTCCATTTGTCGATCATAAATTAATAGAATATGTTTTGTCACATGATAAAAATTATATGCACCAAGAAGATACCAAATTAATTCTTAAAAAAAGACTTAAAAACTATTTTGACAATTCGTTTCTCAACAGAAAAAAAATGGGATTTGTATTTAATATAAAAAAATGGGTGTACACAAACCTCGACTTAATAATTACTGACATCGAATCTTTTAAATTTTTAGATATCAATTTCAAAAAAATAATAAAAAAACTTTCTATTGTAAAATCGAGGACGAATGCATTGAGAATATGGAAGTTATATGTGTTTGTAAAGTATATTAATAATTTAAAAGATGATGGAATTATAATCTAAGAATTCTTCATCACTAGCTTTTTCAAGTGAAAAATTTTTATTTACAAAACTTACAGCATTTTTTGATATTGATTCCAAATCCCAATTATTGATATTTTCAAGTAAGTCTTCAAAGCTTTTTTTTGAATTATTATCAATCAGAAATCCATTTTTTCCATGATCAATTAATTCAATATGATTTGAAATATTGGATGCAAAAACAACACAACCAACACTCATTGCTTCTAAAAGACTTTTAGGGTGTCCTTCAAAATTTGAATTTGATATATAGAATTTATATTTTGCTAATAAACTTAAAAGCTCATCATTTTCTAACTGATTAAGGATTTGCATTTTTATATTTTTTGAATCAGCAAGATTTGCTAATTTTAAACTTAAACTACCATCACCAACAATATCAATTTCAAAATTAGTTTCTGATATAAATTCGATAGTTTTTTCATAATTTTTTTGCATTTCTAACCGACCAATACTTATAAATTTATTAATTTTTTTAATATCTACTGGTGTATTTATAGGTAGAATCCAATTTGGTCTGTAAAGAACCTTTTTCTTTGATCTTTTAAATAGCTTCAAATCACTTTTTGAAGAAACAGTATATAAATCTGAAAATCTTAATGTAAGTGAAGTTAAAGACTTATACAAGAATTGAATGTAAATAGATTTCCCCATATTTTTGCTAAAAGTATACATGTCATATCCCGTTCTTGTAAAAAGTGGTTTTTTTAATAGAAGCTTTATTAATATAGCTACCCAAGACCCCAAAAGTTGGTTTTGTTTGATAATATCTATATTTTGTTTTTTTAAAAGTTTTAAAAGTTTTATTGGTATAAAAAAACTTTTAATATAGTTTAAAAATTTATAATTTGATTTTTTAACGTAAGTGTAAATTGGAATTACTTTAATTCCATAACTTGATAAATCAAATTTTTGATCAGATCCATCCCCATATGTTAAAAAGACAAAATTTACATTGTTTTTTTCATGAAGTTTTTTATATATTGAAACTTCTCTATTTAAAGTTCCTGAATTTTTCCATGTTTCTAAGGAATAGTTAAAAGTAAATACAACTAATACATTCACAAGAATATATTAATGATTAATAAAAATATTTATATTTATTTTATTTAAATGATTTAATATTGATTTATGGTCACCATATTCGATTCACCTGATTTTATCTATGCAGGTAATAGCAAAGCAAATAACAAATCAAATAAGTTATTCTTCTTTATAAAAGGAGCTTTTGTTGGGTTATTTTTTGATAAGCTTCAAGGTAGAAAATTTACTAACTTTATAAATATATTGTTTAAAGATAATATAAAATTTAAAAATAATTTGTATTCAAAAGAATTAAAAAATAATCATATCATTTATTATCCAAACAAGAGAATTACTCGTGTTTTGGGGAATGAAGAAAAGTTTTTTAGTGATTTGTATGAGACATATATGCTCAATCTTATAAATTTTAATGATGGTGATAAGGTGGTTGATATTGGGGCCAACGTTGGAGAAATTAATTTTTCTTTAAAGTTTAAGAAGTTAGATTTTGAATATATAGCATTTGAACCCGATCCTATAATTTATAATTGTTTGTTGAAAAATATTGGAAGTAGTCAAGGTTTACATAATGTAGCATTAAGTGACAAGAATTCTGAAGATAAATTTTTTATTGACTCTGCGGGTGCAGATTCATCTTTAATTGATTTTGGAAATAATGAATTTATAAAAGTCACAATAAATAAACTTGATGACTACAAAATCAAAAATATTAAATTATTAAAAATAGAAGCTGAAGGAGCAGAGCCAGAGGTATTAAGTGGTGCAATAGCTACTCTTAAAAACACGGAATATATATCAGTTGATTACGGAAACGAAAGAGGTAAGGATGGTTTATCTACGGTTGTCGAAGTTGTAAATATTTTAATTAGTAATAACTTTGAATTTATTGGCGATTCGAATTTAAGAAAAGTTGGTTTGTTTAGAAATCGCTCTTTTCAGATTTAGTATATGCATATTTAAGTACTTTTCTTTATAACCTTTTAAAAAGTGATTTAATGATTGATTCTCAATATCACTTAATCCAAAAGCATTGTACCCAAACTGGTTTGATTCAATATTTTTTAATTTTTCCACTATATATTTTGGGTGGTTATCAATTTTAATATTGTGAATATGGGAAGGAATCTTTTTCTTTACCATTTCATACCAAGCTTTATAAGCAGAATCTGGATCAGGACCCCCTCTGTCTCCATAGTCGCTAAAATACTTATACCATGCCCTTGAAAAGCGTGCCCTGTCTTCACTAATTATTTCTTTAGTTCTAAAAATAGAATCATATTGATAAATTGGTATCTCGATATTTGGAGTATTAATTGGTGATAAAAGAGTATTGTTTAAAGTTGCTAGGCATAAATCACCACCACCATTTAACTTTATATCAGGAAACCATTTTTTATTTAATGCAATACATAACCTAGTTTTAATTGAGTATTTTCCAGGTGTAAAAAATTGATATTGAGGCATTGAAATTGCTGGAAAGTTAGAATATTTTTTTAAATAATAGTAAATTTTATTAAAATCTTTTTCATGAATAAAGTAATCAATATCCATTCGGAAAACCCAATCTCCTGAAGATTCATCAAATCCTTTTTGAAATTGTTTTCCTATTTCATCCCATGAAAATTCATATGACCAGTCAGATCCTGTAACTATTAATTCATCTGCAAAATCTTTGTAGCAATTAGTAGCTTCAATCCAGGGGTCTTTTCTAATTTCTGGGTTTGTATATGTAGTAAATACTGAAACCTTCATATGTTTAATACTTTATCTAGCGCTAAGTTAAATCTATCAAGTTCATAGTTAGTGATAACTTTTTTCATTTCGATATTGAGATCTCTTATTTCGGATATCGAAAAATTTTTTATTTGATTAATTGTAAAAATCCAATCATCTAAATTATTGCTATTTACAAAAAAAATATTTTTATTGTTTTTAAAGCTATTAGTATCCCAAAAACCTTCAGTTTTTGTGATAACTACAGGCGTACCACAGGCTATAGATTGCAAAGCTACACTTTGTCCAGATGGCTGCAAGCTTTCTTTAAGAGGAATAATAGTCAATAGTGATTTTGAATAAAGATCACTTAATTCTTCATCAGTTAAAATCGGAGCACCCCAATTACCTTTAAATAAATTAAAATTTTTAAAATTTAATTCAGATTCATTGATTTGCGTTGTTACTAAGTTGAAATTAATTTCAGGTAAATTATTTATTAAATGTTTTAAGAAATCATAATCTCTAAAGCCATCATTTCCTACAAACAAAATGTCATCAGTTCTTTCAACTTTTTTGATTTTCCAAATATCATTATCTATGCAAAAAGGAATAAAGAAAAACTTATTTATTTTGTTTGGGTAAATATTTTTTGCATATCTATATTCTCCTTCACTTAAAAAAATAATTCTGTCTATTTTATTAATAAAGAGTTTTAGATAAGTGTTATGAAAAAACTGTAAAAATCTAAATCTAGGTTTTCTTGCGAATAAGCCCATAATAAAGCAGACAGAAACAACTTTACTTTTAAAAAATTTAGCCATAACTAACATGGGTAAAGCAGCACTACCAACTCTGTTATTTGTAAAAATAGCAAAATCAGAAGACTTCAATTCACGATAATTTTTATAATTTGTAATGAATGACCAATATATTGGAAGTCTTAAGGGAGTTCTAATTATTCTTTCAAACTTGAATAAAATTTTTTGCCATAACCTCTCATGTTTATGAAATTCTATAATTTTTACATTTTCGTATAGAGATTTAAAATAAAAATATCCGTAGTACATCTCTTTAGCAAAAATATCACCAGATTTAATTTTTTGGTTTCTTCCTTTTTGAAAAAAATATGTAATTTTTAAATTACTATTTAACATTTGTTTTTTCACTTAAAATAATTTTGACCATATCCATGGCTTCCATCGTAATAGGTCAAGGGCTCATCTATATATAAGCAATCTGTATGCTGGAGAAGACCAAGCCAACAATCATAATCTGCAGAATAAGGAAGGCCTCTGAATCCATTAAGGTGATTTAAAAGTTTTTTTTCTACAACTACTGAAGATGTGATAATACAATTATGAATTTTTAAAAAGTTATAACTCCAAAATCTTGGAAAGCTATCATTATTTTTAAAATATCCAGAATTTTTATATTTTTGTTTTATTGTTTTAAAAAATACTTCTTTATTGTACTTTTGATACTTAGTATTTTTATCAAAAGCTCCGTTTCCATAGAAAGCTTCTGAACAAGAAAAGTTAGTCTTATAATAATTCATTTGCTCTAGTTGAATAGATAACTTGTGTTCAAGCCATATATCATCATCATCTAAAAATGCTATATATTTCCCAGTAGCTATTTCAATTCCAAAATTTCGGACTTTACCTGGTCCAAATGAATTAATACTAGATTGGTTGGTTTCTAAATGTAAAAATTTTACCTTATCATTAAAAGTATTTTTATAGTATCTTTCATCTTTTGAGCCGTCGTTAATAACTATGATTTCAAAGTTTTGATAACTCTGATTTTCAACACTTTCAATTGCATTTTTCAGATATTCAAATCTCTCAAAGCTTGGAATTATTACAGATACTTTATCTTCTAAATTCATTGTTTTAGATTATTATACTTAAATTAAAATGAAAACATATTTTGTAACTTATGGGGATAATAATTTTCGAATATCAAAAAACCATTTAATCTATTTAGCAAAACAATCTGGCTTTTTTAATGATTCATTTTCTTTTGGACCAAAGGATTTGAGCGCAGAATTTAAAAAGAAATATTCAGAAGTATTAAATAACAAAAGAGGTGGAGGATATTGGATTTGGAAACATGAAATTATATTTAATCTACTTAAGAATGTTAATGATGGAGATGTAGTTGTGTACTGTGATGCTGGCGCAAGCATTAATATTAATGCTAGTAAAAGATTTTATGAATACATTGAAATTTTAAAAAGTTCAAAGCACTTCAATTTAAGGATGGAAGCCGAAAAACAGTTTTTAGAAAAATTTTACACAATCAAGAATATTTTTGACTATTTTCATATCAATTTAGATTCAGAAATAGCTAACAGTACTCAATTGCAAGCTGGACATATGTTTTTTGAAAAGAGTAAGGAAACATTAGAATACTTTTTAGAGTTTAAAAAGGTACTTGATCACGACCCTAATTGTATAACAGACATTTACAACCAAGAACAAAAACTGGAGGGATTTGTTGAAAATAGGCATGACCAAAGTATTTTTAGTATTTTGAGCAAATATATTGGTTCAGAAATAATTCCTAATGAAACAGAATTTAGAATGAATAAAAGCGAACAATACAAATATCCATTTTTAAGTGTAAGAGTTTATAAACATGGATTAAAAGATAAGTTTAAATATTATATTTTGCGGGATAAAAAGTATAAAGATACAATATATTTCTGAGGAGAAACACCAAAATTAATTCATTTATTATTGGCGATCAACAAATAACTAATAAAGATATCATATCTAGTTATAATTTTGCCAGGTCTGCAGATGTAGTCGTTGGAGAGAAGCTTCCAAAGCAAAATATAAACTTACTAGATCCAGCAAATTTCTCGATTATTAACGAAGACAATGAAAGTATTCTTTATTTAAACAAAAAAATAAGAATTTTTGAAAATGATCTAGTTTTTATTAATCCTTATTTTATTGAAATATTTTTTGAAAAAATTAAAAATATTAATGATTGTGTTGGATTTAAACTTTTGACAACACAAACTGATATTAAAGTATCAAAGAATGCCTATCGTTCTAAACCAAGTTGTGTTGTTGAGTGGTTTGCCACTAATGTTGACTTTAAAAGTAAAAATTTACACCCGATACCACTTGGCTTATCAAATTATCCAAATAAAAATTTAACCTTTAAAAATTATGTTCATGGAGGTGATCAGTTCTATACAAAAAATAATAAAATTTATGTAAATTTTGAAGTAAATACAAACTACTTTCATAGATCAAAAATAGTTAAAAATTTACAAGATGATGATCTTTACATAATTGAAAAAGAAAATTTAAATCTAACAGACTATCTAGAAAAATTAAGATTGAACAAGTACGTATTAACACCATGGGGAAATGGTTTTGATACCCACAGATTTTGGGAAACACTCTATGCTGGATCAATTCCTATAGTGCAAGATCATATTACTTATGCCGCAGCAAACAATTTACCGGCAATAAAAATACCAAATTACAACTTTAAAGAATTTAACTTTTTAGAGGATAAATTGTCTGAAATTAAAAATTTAAATTACGAAAAATTAAAAATAGGTAACTGGATTCAGTTTATGAAGGGAGATACTCAAAAAAATAATGGAAATTATTTTGATGTAATATTTTCAGATACTGAAATTGAAACAATAATTAAAAAACACAATCAAAAACTTTTAAAAGAAAGTAATAATAAAAGATTAAAAACTCTTATAAGAAGAAGCCACAAATTAATATTTGAAAATGAGTAAAACAACTAAATTAGTAATATTAGCTGGTTCCCCCAGAGGTGGAATTAAGACTTGGAAATCTATATATAAAAACTTAGTTGATGAAAATACCGATCTAGCAATATGTACAGGTGACTCATTACAAAATAACTTTACATTAAGGAAAAACATTTCCTATTGGTGGATTTTTAAAGAATATGAAAACTGGGATAAATATTATATTGAAAACAATTATGAAGAAGCTTTAAAATTTCTTAAAAAAGGACTTGATACGGGATTATATTCATCTGGAAAAATTCACTTTGCTATAAAGGATATAATATTAAAAAACTACATAGAAACTATAAAATCATATGATTATATTTATTATTTGAGGTTTGATCAATTCATTACTTCTAAACCAAATTCAAATAATTATAAGGGTCTTACAATTCCTGAAGGTGAAGATTATTTTGGAATTTGTGATAGATTTATAGGCTTTGAAAGAAAGTATGCTCATAACTTTTTTAATATTTTAGATTTTGTAAATAAAAATCCTGAGTTAAGTGTTAAGCATTTAAATTGTGAGACAGTATTTTTAGAACATCTGAAATATGAAAAAATTAATAATGAAGTAGTTCGTACACCAAGAGTCCAATTTACAACCGCACTTAACTCTGATAAAACAAATTGGCGGATTCCAATTTATAGACTTCATGGTTATAGAAACCTAATGATTAAGTATCCAGATGAATTCTTGTTAACTTGTAGCAACTATCTTCAGAAAAAAGGTTTCAAATCTTTTATAAAAGATTATGTGATACTATGTCTAAATTTTTATTATCTTCTTCTTCGTGAATATTTAGGAAAGCTTAAACGTACCATTGATTAGTTTCTTTCATCTTATCTATTTTTTCATGGTTTCCTACTAAATAATTGAAATGAATTATGTAGGGGTTTAATGAATCGTTATATCTAAAATAATGTGGTCCATTTGGAAATAAGTCTAAATCCAATTTTAAATAATTAAACTTTCTTCTATTCTTAATTAAATAAGTTTGATCATGATGGCTTAATTTACTCATCCTTTTCATATTTACATTTTTTGGATTAAAAAACTTTAAAGTTTTTTTATTTGATCTTATGAACATAAATCCAGCACAAAGGTTTTCTTTTTCAGGTTTTTTAGGATTTAAGTCATTTTGAACTAGAAGATCTTTATTTTCAATTTTATTTAACATATATTCAGTAAAGTCACGCTTTATAACAATATCACCATCAATATAAAGAGTAAATTCATTATCTAATAAGGATTTATAGATCATTTCATATTTATAACCCATCATTAATCCAAATTTTTTATCTTTGAAGTCAACAAATTCACTTTCCTCTAAAAATACATTTTCAAAGTCTTTAATTACTACATTGTTATGCTTTTTAAGAATTGCTTTCGATTCATTGTCAATGCAAAAAACCTGAAGTTTTAAACCAGGAGCATTCTTCTTTGCTGATAATATTAAATTCTCTGTCATTTCTAAATATCCTAAATTTGTATAAGTAATTAAGCTAAGTTTATTTTTCATCGATAATAAATACTTTCATCTCTTTATAGGGATCAATGTTTAGATTTAAATTTTCATTGTATCTGAATTTATCAGTATTGAGTTGATAATAATGATCAGAATAGTTTTCGAAATTACAATCGTACCAATTTTTATTCTCAATATCTTCAATTTCTACACTATCTAGACGAGTGGGTATACCAGAAAATATCATCATTGTATTACAAATAATTACGTCGGGTTTTTCATGTAATAACAAATCAATATTATCTTCAGAAATTAAATCGAGTTTTTTTAACCCATCAGTTATAGTTTTGTCAAAATGATTAGTTGGATGGATAATGTAAGCATAATTAGGTTTTTCAAGATAGAAAAGTACCAAATGAAAGTCAAGTGCAAGAATATTGAAGTCCGTTATTTTGGAAGATTCTGATATGCTATTTGCTAACTGTTTTAAAGGATAATTTGAATAAGTTTCTTGTGGATTTCTTAAATTATCATAAGAAGAGGAATAGTTTAAATTAAAATTTAAAATAGATGCAAATAGAGTTCCCACAAAAATTAAGTTTAAAATATTTTTACTTTCAATAAAAAGAACTAAAAATGGTAGAAAATATAAAAGATAAATCAAATGATGATAATAATTATGGCCTGCAATGAAGTAAAAAAGTAAGGAAATTACAAAATTATTAAAATAAAAGTTATTAAGAAATTTTTTATCAAACTTAAATGCTTTAATGTATTGAATAAAAAATCCTAAAACTATTAAAACAACAACTAGATAAATAAATAAATTGTACTCTGCAACACCTCTTAACCAAACAACAATTTCTCTAAAATTTGATAATGATTCACCGGAGTAATTTATCGGAAGCTCAATATAGTTAAATAAATAAATATCAATTAGGTTGTTGTAATAATATATAGTTAAAAAAAATATTTGAGGAATAACTCCTCCTAAGAAAAAATATAACAGTTTTTTATGTTTCATTTTATTTGAATACAATATTGAAATAAAAAATGGAATAGTAAATAGAACACTTCCTTGATTTATCAATATTCCTAAAGATAAAATAAACCCTGCAAAAAAGATGTTTAAATTAGATTCAATTTTGTATCTATGAATGAATATTGCTAAAGCAATAAAAAATAGATTATATAACTCAGAAAATTCAGAAATATACCACTTAAGACTCATCAAGTTTAAATAAACTAAACTTAAAATTAACGGTTGAGATAAATTTTTTGTCTCAAATCTAATTGTCAAATACAGTATTAGAGAGATTATTAATATTATGAAGTCATTAGCTAATTTAAAGTATAAGTAATTATTTTTTACAATTATCAAAATAAAATTTATGATATAGAAAAAAACTGGACCTTTAGACTCGTAACTTTTTTCTAACGGAAGAAATCCTCTTTGAATATCTTGAGAAGCAACAAGGTAAGATGAAATATCCCATGAAATAGTTTCAATATTTAAAAGATAATTCTGGGATATTAAAATAAAAAATAAAAAAATTACTACGTTGAAATATAGAGAAAAATTTAAATATAATAATTGCACTTTAAAAATGTTTTGTAATAAAACAAAAAATAAAAATATAGCAGTTATTGTATAAAACTTTTTTTCAACGTTAAGAACGCTTAATAAATAAAAAGCTGATAAATACAATGTTGTAGGTACAAGTACAGCTTTTTTCATAAATTATAAAGTATACATAATTATTTTAACCCTTTAAAACTATAATTGATTGGTGATATCTAATAACACTTTTTGGGAAAATAATATCGACTCTGGATATTACGATAAAATTTTAACCGAGGGTTTAAAGAAACAGAAGGGGACTCAGACTAACTGGCACTATCTAACTTTTAAAAAAATAAGGAAATATATATCATACGATGACAAACATCTAGATTATGCTTGCGGGCCGGGTACTTTTATAGGGTTATTTTCTCCAGCAAACTCTCTTGGATATGATATTGATAAAAAACAGATTTTATATGCTAAATCAAAATATATATCAATAAAATCAAACTTTACAAATAATTTAGAAACAGTGCTCAAGGGGGCACCCTATGATGTAGTTACGATTATAGGATTGCTAGAGTTTTTAGACTCTAAAGAGACAGAGAAATTATTTAATACAATTTCTAAAATAACTAGAAAAAATTCAAAATTAATACTTACAACTCCTAATTACAATTTGTTTTTCAAATCAGCTCTATACTTTGCTAAATCTTTTAATTTAGTTGATTATTCTGATGTTACAAAATCAATGTATACAAAAAGTACTCTTGAAAAAACTTTATCCTTGTATTTCAATGATTACAAAATTGAAAAAATTTTAAACTTTGCCGTCTTTTTATCATTTTTTAGTCTCAGATTTGCTGAAAAGTTTGAATATATTATTGAGAAAATTTTTAAGAAAAGATTTGGCTCAATATTTTTAGTAAGCATTAATACTTAGAAATGCAAAAAAAAGATTTTTCCGTAAGCATTATTCTTCCTACATTAAATGAAGAAGAAAATTTAAGATTTATGATTCCTGATATTGCAGTTTTACTAAAAAATAGTTGTAGTAACTATGAAATTATTATTGTAGATGACAATTCTACTGATGGCACTGATGTTTTAGTGGAAAAATTTTATGATAAATATAATATCAACTTCATATCAAGAAACGGACCAAAATCTTTACCTCTATCAATATTTGAAGGAATTGAAATTGCCCAACATGAGTATGTTATGTGGCTAGATGCAGACGGATCAGTTGATATAAATTCTATAAAAAAACTTCTTGAAGCACAAAGAAAAGAAAAATCAACAGTTTTTATTGGTTCTAGGTTTATAAAAGGAGGGGGATACAAAGGTCAATTAAAGGAACAGGGAACTCTAAAAACAACTATTAAAAATATAAACAATTCTGAAGACTCTATTATTGCAATATATTTATCAGTATTATTTAATAAATTATTGAGTCTAATTCTTAGAGTGGGCGTCAAAGATCTAACAAGCGGATTTACCATAGGAAGGAAAAATTATTTTAAAAAAACAATGTTTAATAATTTTGTATATGGAGAATATTTTATATCTTTAGTTTCACAACTTTATAAAGAAAATATAAAGATAGAGGAGGTCCCTTTTGTAAACAAACCACGTAAATTTGGAAAATCAAAAACAAGTTCTCAATTTTTAAATATGTTAAAATTGGCTCAACCATACATAAAACAAGCAATTTTAAGCAAAAGACAAATTAAATAATGGAAATTTTTGACAACAATTCAAACAAACTTTTAGCCATAGTTCACCGTTATTTATCTATAGAAAATAAAAAAAATTTTTTAACTAACCCTAAAGAACAATTTCAAATGGGTGCATTCAATTTACCTAAAGGTGAAGAAATATTAAAACATGTCCACTTAAATAATGATAGAAATGTAAACATTACTCCAGAGGGAATTGTTGTGTTGGACGGTAAATTAAAAGTTTCCGTATTTAATTCAAAAAAAGAGTTAGTAAAAATAGTAGAACTTAATGAAAAAGACTCAATTCTTTTGATAACTGGTGGACACGGAATAGAAGTTTTAGAAGATTCTAAATTTATTGAATTTAAACAAGGACCATACAGCTTGACCAAAGACAAGGAACATTTTTGAAATATATTAATGTGTTTCAACCGATTATCTTTTATAGAGATATTTTTAACGTTACAAAAGCTCTAATTAAAAAAAATATTTCTGGTTCTAGTTCAATCGTTAAAGATTTTGAATATGAATTATGTAATCTGTTTGATAGAAAATATTGTGTTTCCACAAGTAATGGAACGGCTGCATTAATTATTGCTCTTGAATCGCAAGGATTTAAAGAAAATGATGAAGTCATAGTCCCATCTTTTACTATAATTTCGTGCTTACTAGCAATTGTAAAAGCAGGGTTAAAACCTGTATTTTGTGACGTAGATTCAGAAACTTGGAACATGACTATAGAAAATGTTAAAAATGTGGCTACTAAAAATACAAAGGCCGTATTAATGGTTCATACTTATGGACTTACGGCTGATGCAGACGAAATTGAAATATTTTGTAAAGATAATAATATAGTTCTTATCGAAGACGCTTCAGAAGCACATGGTCAATTTTACAACTCAAGAAAGTGTGGAACTTATGGAAAAATTTCAACACTAAGCTTTTATGCAAACAAACATATTACCAGTGGAGAAGGAGGAGCAGTATTATTAGACGATAAAGAAAATTATTTGAAGTTAAGACAAATGATCAATCTTGATTTTGATTCAAGCAAAAGGTTTCAGCATGATAATTTATATGAAAACTACAGAATCTCTGGCCTCTCAGCAGCACTTGGAAAGAGTCAGATTAAATCAATAAAAAAAATTATTGATTTTAAAAATAAACAAGCCAGTTATTACAACCTACTATTTGAAGAGTTAGATGAATACATTAAAACTCAAAAAATAAGTTCTACAAATTCGAATAATCAGTACTGGGTTTACGGACTACTCCTTGACAATAAAATAAATAGAGATAACTTAGTCAAGCATTTAAATGATAAAAATATAGAATCCAGACCTTTTTTTTGGCCACTGCATTTACAAAATGCATATCTAAATCTAGATTTGTCAAAAAAAATTAACCTACCTGTATCTGAGAGCCTTGGTAGTCAAGGCTTATATATTCCGATGGGAAAACATGTAAGGAAAAAAAAGCAATTATATATTTTTAATGTTATCAAAAATTATTTGAAAGATTTAAAACTAATTAATGAATAATCCAAATTTTATAATAATCGGAGCACAGAAAGCTTCTACTTCTTCAATGCTACATATTTTAAATCAGCATCCAGATATTTATTTACCAAAAAATGAGATTGACATATTTGAAATCGACAATTTTTATGACTATGAAAATTTTTTCAATAAGCTATTTCTTAAATCTGGAGGAAAAATAAATGGGATAAAAAGACCAAATTATATAGGCTTATTAGATATTCCAGAAAAAATTGAAAGTTATGGAAACGGGAATATAAAACTAATAGCAATTCTAAGAGACCCAGTTGCTAGATTAATTTCACAATACAAAATGCACTCACGACAAGGATTATTACCAACTTTTAATATAGATAAAAATATAAATAAAATTTTAGAAAAAGATGAAAAGTTCTTTTTTAAATATCCACACTCTCAACAGCTTTTAGAAAATGGACTATATACGAAATATTTGAAATTATATGATAAGACTTTAAGTAAAGACAATCTTCTAGTTCTAAATATGAAAGACTTACTAAATCAGCCTGATAAGTTTTACAAAATAGTTTTCAACTTTTTAGAGGTAGATTTTAGAAAATTAGATTTTAACAAAAAAGTTAATAGTGATGGAGATAATAATTTAATTAGCAAAAAAATTATTTCTTATAGAAGTTCTTTAATTTATCACAAAGATTTTAAATCTGGAAATATAATAAATAAAAATAAACTTAAACTTCATGAAAAAGTTTTAATTAAATTTTTTAATTATATATTCAAAATTGTAAATAACTTTAATTTTCCAACTCAAACTCTAAGCCAAGCCACTGTAGACAAACTTAAAAAATTTTATAGCTCTGAAATAGAAGAAGTAGAAAGGACATACAACATTATTCTTTGATAAGAAGATCTAATAAGATTTGAGTTTCTTCTTCCAGGCTTAAATTTTCAGTATCAAGAATTACTTCAGGAGAAGAAGGAATATCGTAGTTTGTATGAATACCAGTTATGTTTTTTATTTTTTTATCAGATTTATAAAGGTCTTTTACATCTCTTTTTATACACTCTTCCAAAGAAGTATTCACAAACACCTCAATGAAGTCTCCATCAGGAAATAGTGATCTTGCAAATTCTCTTGATGACTGGTTTGGAGAAACTGTGGAAACAATTGGAATAACTCCAGAATCATATAGGATTTTAGCAAGATGAGCTACCCTTCTGTTATTTTCAATACGATCAGATTTTGTAAAGCCAAGGTCTGAGTTTAGATTAGACCTTATAGAGTCTCCATCAATAATATAAAATGACTTATCATTTTTTGCAAGCTCAAGACCTAGACTATTTGCAATTGTAGTTTTTCCTGAAGAAGGTAAACCAGTAAGCCAAAAACATTTAATTTTATTTTTTGTATTAATAAATTTAGAAGTTTCTGATTCAATAACATGCACACCTTTATCTAATGAATGATTTACAAAACCAAACCCCAAGGTTTCATTATCTGAAATATCAATAATGGAAAATACAGCTAATGCACTAAATTTAGAATATTCGGTTAAGAAAATCTTATTTTCAAGTTCAATCGTTAAAAAAGAGATAATTGAAGAATTTTGTTTATTTTCTATTTTAGATATGTAGCCATTAACTTTTTGATTTCTAAAATTTAATTGAATTCTTTGTGATTTTGAAATCTCAATCTCTCTTGAGATATGTACATAGGTAACTTTTATTGAGGAAGTCTGAATCAGGTTATTGACTTCTTTTAATAAAATATCAGAATTATTCAACGTAGCTTTTTCATTAATTTGGACGTTAGCCGTTTCATTTTTTTGAATTGTTTTTTTTGAATCAAAGTCTTTAAATATTTTTTTTACAGTTATTTTTTCATTTGTTCTGGCGTTATACAAAGGACTTCCAATAGAAAATCTAGAATTTAGATTTTTAATAGTAAAAATTCTATCGTTGTTTTCACCCCTTAAGACGTTTTGGACTATTGCTATTGTTCCAAAATTGTTGGTATTTTTTTCTTGATAATCTTTTTCAATTAAATTAAGTAGTGAAGGGCCATTGTAAAAATTCATTTTTTTCGAACGATTTTTAATATTTTGACCTTCAAGTGCCGAAATGGGAATCACTTGTGGAATTTCAAATCCTTTTTCAATACAAAATTCGTTGATTTTTTGTTTATAAGTTTTGTAAATCTTTTCTGGTTGCTTTATAGAATCAATTTTATTGATGCACACAATAATTTTTTTAATGTTTGAGAACATATTAACAATTTCTAAATGGTTCTGTGTTTGTTGTGTTATTCCAACTTTTGAGTCAATTAATAAGAGGGCAATATCAGCAAAAGTTGCTCCACTTGCTGTATTTTGTAAATATTCAATATGGCCTGGGGAGTCAATAAAAACATAATTTTTGTCATTATATTGAAAGTATTTATGTGCCAAGTCGATGGTAATGCCCTCAGTTGCTTCATCTAGTAAGCCATCTAAAAGGAGTGAGAAATCAATTTTATTTTTAAAATGTGGGTTTTTTTTTGTTTTAGCAATTACATTTTCAAGTTCATCTGAGTTGTAATTTTCAGTGTCATATAAAATTCTACCCAGCAGTGTTGACTTTCCACTATCAACACTGCCTGCAGTTAAAATTTTTGTAAAGTTAGAATTTTTCAAAAATACCCTTCTCTTTTTTTAAGCTCCATACTTCCCTCTTTGTCTTTATCAATCAATCTTCCAGAACGTTCAGAACTATTATCATTTTTTAATTCATTAATTATTTTCGTCAAACTATCTGCTTTACTCTCAATACCAGCTGTTAATGGATAACAGCCCAAAGTCCTAAACCTTACAATCTTTTCAGATACAATGTCAGAATCTTTAAGGTCGAACCGATCATCATCTAATAAAAATAATTGCGAGTTTCTCTCAACGACCTTTCTCTTCTTAGCAAAATAAAGCGGCACAATCTCAATGTTTTCTTTTTTTATATATTCCCAAATATTTAATTCAGTCCAATTAGATAAAGGAAAAACCCTAAATGATTCATTCTTAAGCTTTTCCAGGTTAAAAATTAACCATGGTTCAACTCTTTGTTTCTTAGGATCCCAAGAATGATATTCATTTCTGTGAGATACAACTCTTTCTTTCGATCTACTTACTTCCTCGTCTCTACGTGCACCACCATAAACTATGTCGTAGTTACCTAAATTCAAAGCTTCCTTTAATGCTTGCGTTTTTTGAATATCTGTATATTTTTCATTATTAAACGGTG
>CEVG01161954.1_pt1 | contig 37911 bp, 34 predicted proteins | sample 356511 | NCBI WGS metagenome assembly CEVG01 (sample SAMEA2623426, study PRJEB7988) | marine metagenome | biome: marine biome (ENVO:00000447); feature: surface water layer (ENVO:00002042); material: "saline water (ENVO:00002010), including plankton (ENVO:xxxxxxxx)" | depth 5 m | reverse complement strand
GTGCTTCTGGTCATACGTTTGAATATCTTGGTTATGGTCCTGGTAACTACTCTACTGCATTCCCAGATCGTCATGATCGTCAACTAAGTGCAGCAGAAGAAGTTCTATCTCAGTCATTTACTGAAGAGGGTGGATTCGTTGTTTACACTGGTATGAACAGTGATGGTGATTTCTACATCTCTAATAAGAGAGTTATTACTACTGCAGGTGATGAAGAAACATTCTCCACACCACGTCCAAGATTTAGAGGTGAAACCAAAGAAATCCCTGATACTAAACTTGGATTTAATGTCGTTAAGGCATCCGAAGTTAATGTCTCCGATGCTGTAAGAGTTGATGGTGGTGAAGATAAGACAACTATCTCACAGTTTGACGGACCACTTCTAGTCAACAATAAACTCACTGTTACTTCAAATAAAGGATTAGAATCACCAAGTCTATTCCTACAAGGTGATGAAACAGTTTCTAGAAAATATACTGTAGGTGTTACTCAACCAGCATCTTCTGTTGAACTTGTTGGTGAGGGTGCAGGAAACCCAGGTGATATTATCTTTAACGGCAACCCATTCAAAGGTCAAAATGCTGGTTGGTGTTACACAACTGATAATGATTGGTATCCTTGGGGTGCAATCTCCAACAAGAAAGATGTCTTTGAGATTGGTGGATACTTCATCGGTACATTTACGGGTGATGGATCTGGTCTCTTTGACGTGTCTGATATCTGGGCAATTGACGCAACAGGTATTCACACCACTCGTAATGTAGGTTATGGTTCTACAAATAGTTCCAAACCAGACGTTTCCATGTATGTTCAAGGAAACGCAGAGATTAGAGGCACCATGAAGGTGTTTGAAATCATTGAAAACACCACTCTAGATAATACTACAGTCATCGGTATTGGTACTACAGTTATTCATGCTGATCTAGATAAATCTTCTATCTACTATTACACACAAGATGCTGGTGCTAACTGGGCAGTGAACATGAGAGCACGTGCAGGACTTGCATTAACGGACTTCTTAGAGGTCAGTGAATCTATCACTGTTGCTATAACTACAAAACAAGGTCCAACACCATATTACAATTATCAAGTTTATATTGATGATATCTTAATGTCTCCAAGATACTACGGTTCATTGACTATAAATACTGGAAATGCGAACAGTATAGATCTATATACTTATGTGTTAGTCAGAAAGAATAATACTGGTAATCCAGTAGATGACTTTGACGTTCTATACTCACAATCTCAATATCAGTAATATTTCGGAGGTTTTGATACATGCCTTTAATTGGTGCTCAGGGTCCTGGATCTAATATATCATGGAGAGGTAATCTGGATGAATATCCAGACGCATTTAGTTTTGTTCAAGTTGAAGAGATATTTCCAGGAACTGCTGGAACTTGCACTGCAGAAACTATCACTGGTATCAACTACAAAGCATTAGTTACTGCAGAACTAAAACAACCTGCAGCTGCAATTGCTGCAGGAATTGCTGCTTCTGTCAGAGTTACTCCTTATATTGAAGAAACTGATTCGTATGGACCACCAGGTGATTTTTTACCTGGTAATGATCCAAATAATATGGTTCTTGTCCGTAACAAAGACAAGATTGAACTTGAAGTTCTTACCTTAGGAACTGGTATTGGTAAAGCTGCGTTTAATGCAACGTATTCAGTAGACGTTAATATTGGTAAAAGAGGACCAGAAGGTTGGGTACTTAAAACCAGAGAACTTGATGATGATCCAGATCCATTCGATTTCACTGATCAAGATAATCTAGAGATTAACACCTTAACAGGCAGTGACACTGTTACTGTAACTGGTATTGATGATACGATTGGTGTCGATATTTTTATCGTAGGAACTGGTGAATTGCGTATCAATGGTGGAGCATGGACATCCACTGGAAAGATATTTGATGGAGATACATTACAACTAAGAAATACAACATCAAATTTCTATCAAGATTCTAGTGAAGCATTTGCAGATGCTGATTCGAGTAGTAATGGAACTGTGGTTACGACAGTTCAGTTAGGTGTTTTCCAAGCCACATTTAAAATTAGAACGAGACCAGTAGATGATACAATTAATGATTTTACTTTCACTGATATTGATGATGTAGATCTCAATACAATTCATGAAAGTAATCAAATTACAATTAGTGGTGCTGATGACAACTTAAATGGCAATAACCCACTACCTTTAACTTTTTCTGGTAATGGTCAATACCAAATCATTAGAAATGGAACAACAGTAGTACAATATACAGATGTATCACCATCCACATGTAACAATGGTGATGTAATTCAATTAAAGCAAACGGCATCTGGTAGTTACGACACACAGACTGATGCAACATTGACTGTTGCAAATCAATCGGATACTTTTTCTGTAGGAACAAGACCAAGACCAATTGATACAATTCCAGATGATTTTACATTTACTGATCAAAACCCAGTATTAAGAAATGAATTAATTTACAGTAACACAATTACCTTAGCAGGTATGACTGCTTTTGGTGATGAAGGAACTGCTAGTATTTCTGGATCTAGTGGATCAAATGCACAATATAAAGTCGTCAGGAATGGTTCGACAGTACAAGATTGGACTAGTTCATCATTTGGAGTTCAACTCGGTGATGAAATTCAATTAAGACTATTATCAGCAACAGCATCACAAGGTACAAGAAGTGCTACCTTTACTGTTTCTGGTACAAATACATTTACAGTTATCAGTGGAGTTAATGGATCTACATCAGATACTTGGAATGTAACATCAAAAGCAAGAGATTGTGGAATTAGTTCATTCAGTTTGTCAAATATTTCACAAGGATCTTCAACATTAAATCCTGGTGATCAGGCAAAAGTAGAATTCACAGTCGGTGGAACTTTTGAATTTGACTGTAACATCACTGCATCTACATCAAATTCTAACTCATTCCTCAAGAAAAAAGGAACTAGTCAACAAGGATCATCATTAAGTGATGTAAAAGTGGGAGATGTCATTGAAGTCTATATGACAACTCCTTACTTCTGTGAAACCAGAACTACAACAGTATCTCTGTCTGCAGCATTTACTACAACAGGGTCTTCAAAGAGTGCTGATTGGACAATTGCACCTAAAGCACCACCAAAACCAACATTAAATCTAACTGCTACAGACTTAAACCCATCGTTCGTATTCCCTGATGGTGGAAGTACAACAATCAAATATGAATATACTCATGTTACACAAAGTTCAGTAACTGCTACTGGTCCTGGTGGATTTAGTAGTTTATCTTCTATTACTCCTACAACTCTTGGTGATCAAACAAAGAATGGTAGTAAAAATGTAAGTAATTTACAAAGTGGACAAAGTACATTTAGTTTAACTGTTTCTAATTGTACTGGAAGTACAACAGATTCAATCAATGTTATCACTGGAGTTCCACCAGCACCAACACTATTCTTCTGTGTAAACAAAAATCCTCCTACAAGTAGTTGTTCAAACACATTTAATATTACGAGAAACAATAGTGCAACATTGTATTGGTCTTCAACCAATGCAATTAAAGTTCAAGCAATAAAAGGAACTGGATTTAACACTAATGATAAGCAAAGTGGAAGTGATAGTGTAACACCTGCATCTGATGGTGAAGTTTATACTGCAAAAGCAACTGGTGCTGGAACAAACCCCGACACAGTTTCTAAATCTATTACATTCAAATTCAAACCAAAGGTATCTTTACAGGTATCACCATCAAACGTTATTACTGGTAATAAAGTAACTCTTACTTGGAGTTCTACTGATGCAGATAAAGTAACTGCTAGTAGTGGACCAAGTTTTAGTAATATTACCGCATTATCTGGAAGTAAAGAAGTCACCATGAATTCTAGTGGTACTTATAAATGGTCAATTACTGTTAAAGATAACGATACAGGTTTAGAAGATACTGATCCTGCAGAAGCAAAGGTCACTGATGATACGACTGTTGACAGTTACAAGATGAATCCAGAGACAAAAACTAATGTGGCTCTTGGATCAAAGCAAGAATCTCAACCAAAGTTCACTTCTTCTCCCACAAATGAAGTTCATGGACTATCTCCTGGAATTGAAGTAACCGCAAAAGTTAGTGGTGGTGGTGCTACATTCCTCAATGGAACCACATCAAAAAAAGTAAAGAATGGTACTTCTTGCGATAATCTAAGAATTAAGATGAATGCATCTAATTCTTTTAATACCTCAAAAACAGCTACCATGAACATTGGTGGTGTTAGTAGGACATTTAAAGTAACAACTTTAGATTGTACAGTTGAAAATGGTACATATGGTGCTGGTGGTTGTACTCTAAAAACTAGAAGATTTAAATCTTCTAATGGTCAGGGTAATAATAGAATGGGTGTAATTGGTCTGAGTAATTGTAATGGAACCACTGGTGGAAATAGAGAAAAGACAACTTCAGGAACTATCGATAGATTTGCTGCCAATCAGAATAGTACTTATACTTTACCAGCAGGAACTACTTCAGTAGAGGCAAAAGGAATTGGTGCTGGTGGTGGCGGTGGTAAAGAAGGTGAAAAAGAAGGTTCTGGTGGTGGAGGAGGCGGTGGTGCCTTCAAAGTTGAATGGAACCAAGCAGAAGGTGGTGATATAATTAAGTTTTTTGCTGGTAAAGGAGGAAATGGCAAATCTGGTGGTAAAGGATCAGGTGAAAATGGTCAACCTTCTTGGGTTGAAATCAATGGTAAGAATACCAAATCCAGAAAGCAAGGAGATGGTGGAGAAGGTGGTGGTGAAAAAGATGGTGGAGAAGGTGGCACAGGTCGTGGTGGTGGATCTGGTTCTCCTGGAACAGGAAGAAGAGGTGATGAAGGTGGCCACGGTGGTGGAGCAGGAAGGGTTACTGGTGGAACCTGCGAGAGAGGTGAAGCAGACAAAGGATCAAAACCATGTGACCAAGGTGGACCAGGAAAAGGATCAGAAGTCAGTAGTGGATCATGTGAAGGAAGTCCCAGACAGGAAAAAGGAACAGAAGAAGGAGCTAAAGGACACAACTACGGTGGTGGTGGATCAGGTGGTGGATGTGGTAATGGTGGAGGAAAAGGTGGAGATGGTGCTACCATGATTAAATATACTATCAGTTACACCAAATATGCTAAAACCGATGTGTTCAAAAAAATCAATAAAGCATATTGGGATGAAAGAAACTTCCCAGGAACAGGTGACGAATTGAAAAATTGGTATAATGATTTTAAAGATAAACCATCAAGTTTCCCAACTTTAAATAGTCTTTACAATCACATTAGATCAAAGATTAAAGGAACTAAAGCAAGTGGTATAAGCGACAACTGTGGAGGTTCATACCCCAAGATGGTATAAATAAAACTAGTAAAAATCGGGGGGATAGTGAACCCCAGGAGTATCAATGGGAATTAACAAGAATTTTGTAGTTCGCAACGGTCTTGAAGTTGCGAACACCTTGTTATATGCTAATGATGAAACTAATCGTATTGGTATTAATTCAGGAACACCTGAACATGCGTTAGATGTTATCGGTGATGCTGCCATTGATGGTGCATTATATTCACCAGTATCAACTGGTGGAACTACAGGTGTAAGTGGTCAATATTTACAATCAACTGGAGATAAGTGGAGATGGGAATCATTTCCTATCTCTAGACAACAAGAAAGAATTACACTTACTGCAGGACAAACAAGAGTTCCTGCTACAGGAAGTTTTGGAACTTTCGTACTTACAGAACCTACATTAACCAGTGTATTCCTCGATGGTGTAAAACTCACTGAGGGTGATTATGCAATCAATGCAGGTGGTGGATCAATCGTACTGTTTGCCGCGGCATTTGGTGGAGAAGAAATTGAGATTATTGCTCATGGTGCTGCAGGTGTAGGAGCAGGAAACACTGGTATCCTTGGTGTTTCTGTTAGAAAAGCAGGTATTGATAGTGGAACTGCTGGAAGAATTCAAATCCTCGACTTTGTTGGTCTAGGTGTCACTCTAGATGGAACAGCAGGTCTGGTTACAGCATATATCGACTCTGGTGGTCTAACTGCTGTTATCAATGACCCAGCTCCAACACTTGGTGGATACTTAAATCTCAATAACAATGGTATTGCAGGTGTAGGTGTCATTACCGCAACAGAATTCCATGGTGATGGATCTAATATCACTGGTATCTCTACACTCAACATCGTAGATTATGGTGCTGGATTAGGTGGTGGTGCTGCTGTTGCAGGATTATTTGGTGAACTAAATGGAGACTCTGCTGTTGGTATCTTTACTGATAGTCCTCTTGTTGGTCTTGGCACAACAAATCCAAGATTCCAAACAGAAATTGGTCCTGTAGGTGCTGCTGGAACACAACTATGGGTCAATGGTGATGCAAGAATTACTGGTATTCTAACCGTTGGTTCATCTAGTATTGCAATTGATGGTATCAATGATCAGATCAGAATTGGTGCTGGTTTCACACTATCTGCAGATACGATCACTCAAACTGCAAATCTACAAATCACTGGTATCGTTACTGCAACAGGATTTGATGGTGACTTAGTTGGTCAACATAAAGTCTTCACTGCAGGTGTTAATGATAGTAATGATTATGATGTTGCACTATTCCTAGATCCAACTCAAGGTGGTCATACATTTAATAGATATGATCTAGGTGGACAACTGCAATATAATCCAGCTACTGGTCAACTCTCTAATGCTGGTGTTACTAGTACACGTGGATTGCAAGTAACTGGCGTTTCTACATTTACAGAAACTGTAACTTTCCAAAGAAGTATTCAACTTGGAAATAATGACCAAGCAATCTTTGGTGCAGGTAATGACCTAAGAGTTTACTTTGATGGTAATAATAGTTACATCCAAGATCAAGGAACTGGTGGTCTCATTCTTGAGGCAAATCCATCTGTCACGATTGGGCAGTATGGAGTTGCTAGAGAGATGGCATCCTTCAGAGTGGGTGCTGGTGTAAGTCTATTCTACAACAACTCTAAGAAGTTTGAAACTACTGATAGAGGTATTGATGTAACTGGCAAAGTAACTGCAGATGACGACATACAATCAGTTAGTGGTAATCAGACAGCAACAATAACAGGTAGTGATGATACCAAAAATGATCCAGAATTAATTCTGTACACAGATAATACATCTGAATTTAGAGGTTCAAGAGTTGAACTTCTAAACTCTTCAAATGGAACTCAGTTAGCACATTTAAATGATAGACCAAGTGCTGGTGGTGGACAATATTTTGCCATAGAAAAAACTGATAATGCTGGTGTTTTCCAGCAGCAGATGGCAATCTACTCTTATCGAAATGATGAGTGGGTGTTCAAAACTGGTTCTGCAGAAGTTGAAAGTCTCACTATCAATAATGGTCAGGTTGGTATTGGAACAACAGTTATTACTGATACTCTAACAGTTGATGGTAATATAAGGGCTACTGGAATTAGTTCTGCATTATCATTCTCTGGATCAGGTATTGGTCTGACTGGAATGGTTGATGTGGCAGATGGAACCTATGGTGGTTCTACTGTATCACCACAGATTACTGTTGCTGATGGAAGAATTACTGGTATTACTGCAACTCTCATCTCTGGTGGAGGTGGAGGTGGTGGTGGTGGCACCGAAGTCATCATTGAAGATAATGATAGTCTTGTAGGCACTGCAGGAACAATTAACTTTGGTTCTGGACTTTCTGTATCTTCTGCGACTGCTGGTGTTGTTACTGTTACTACTTCAGCTTCAGAGGTTGTCAATGACACTACACCACAACTTGGTGGTAACTTAGATCTCAATAACAGAACCATTAACGGAACTGGTAACATCAATGTAAATGGAAGTTTCCGTTTCAGTGGTATTACAACATTTACAAGTGATGTTCAAGTTCATAATGGAGGAGTTGAAGCTGAACGTCTTGTAGTTTGGAACGATAGTCTTAACAATGAAGCATGGAGAATCTTCCATGGTAATACTGTTGTTGATGCTGGTAATGGTAATGCTCCTATCGGAAATGGATTGTTTATCTCACCAATGGAGATAGCAGATCCTCAGGATGGAATTTATTTCCAGACAGCAGATTCATCTGGAGTATCTAAAAGAACTCTTGTACTTAAGGATGATAAAGTTGGTATTGGAACCACAAATGCAACAGAAAAACTGACAGTTGATGGAAACATTACTGCAACTGCATACTATGGTGATGGATCAAATCTAACTGGCATTTCTGCTGGTGGAAGTGGAACTGGTTACTTTGATAACAACCAGACTAATGCTGGCATACATACAACAGCAGCTCATGTTGGTCTCGGAACCACCAATCCAAGAACACCTCTACAAGTTGAAGAAGTCTATGGTGTTTACACTGACTATGGATCATTCTCAGCAACAGCAGGTGTTACTACAACAGGTGATGCTTCTTGGGTGATTGCAACTGACGACTTCAAGACTGCAGAATATACATTATATTTCAAATACAATGACAACATTCAATCACAAAAAGTTCTTGTGATGAATGATGGAACTACAGCATATGCTCAAGAATATGCAATCATGTATAACAATGATCTATTAGTTTCTGTTGGTGCATCTATCACATCTGGAACTTGTGAATTGCTATGGACTCCACAGACAGGAGTTACTGGAATCGTTACATATAGAGTAGTAAGGGAGACAATGCTATGATTAGTACCAGCTTTCAAGATACTCCTGGTTTCCAGGAGTATAAAGATTCGCTGCCAAAAGAACCAACAGACTCTAATGTAAAAAAAGAATATATTGTTGGTTGCTATACTCCCGATGATTGGATTCATATTCATGAAGTATTGATGCAGGATGGTACTCTTGAAGATAACATTCCATCAGATCATGTTGAGTGTGTCGATGATTATAAGCATAGTCCACTTAGAGGAAGATATCTTTTAACTGATGATGAAGTAACACAACTTCGTAATCATGATCGTGTCGAATATGTAAATATCAACACTGCAAAATATCCTGGAACATATAAAATAGATCCTGCTCATCTTCAAGATTTTGAAAAAGAATTTAGATATGATAGTACTGTAAAATGTGTTAGAGATAATAGTGGTTATGGATTTACTAATTATGGACTGATAACTTCTGGAACTCCAGATTCTACACTAAAAAATAGGGCTAGTTGGAACATCCTCAGACATCAGGAACAAAGAGATCCATGGGTAAATGATAATGATGCTCTAATTGAAGATAGACTTCAACAATATGGAACTGGAAAAGACGTTGATGCAATTGTATGTGATGTTGAAATGTGGTTCGGTCACATAGAATTTCAAAATAATCTAGGTGGTCCTTCAAATTATATTGGTGGTAATGTTTTACCTGGAAATGGAACTTGTGATGTATTAGATTTAGTATTAGATAGTCCTTATTATTTGGATAGAGATTTCTTTAATGCAAATCCTTCCAAGTTAGAAACACGTTGGGATGGAACTATAGTTCCAACAGATACAGCAGCACAAGAGTGGTGGGAAAACAATAGTCTCACATATCGTTCTGCAAAGTTTGTAAGTACTGACTTTGGTGGAAATGCCACTGGCAATAATGACTTTGGAACTATTTCAATAAACAGTTTCTATACTAGATCCCGTATGAATGGTAGCAATACCGCATATCATACTTATAGTGGTAGTCATGGAACTCCTTGTGCATCACAAGTATATGGTAGACAATATGGTTGGGCATATAATGCAAATAAATGGTTCATAAACTTTTATGGAACCAATGATAATGGAACTGAGGCTGGATTTGATATAATTAAAATTTTCCATCAAATCAAACCAATCAATGTGATGCGTGGTGATAAAGATCCAACCATAACTAGCAATAGTTTTGGATTTAGACCCACAGTGTTAAATAGTGGATATTATTACTATCGTCAAGGTGATGATGGAACTGGTGGTGTTTCATATAGTGTTACTGACTGGACGGATGGTAGTCAACCAGAATTTATCACGAATTTTACCCAAGAATCTGTTCGTCAAGAATTCATGCCAAGTTCAATGTTGACTGCTGGTGCTGAAATGATTGATGCTGGTGTTATATTTGTATGTTCTGCAGGAAATACTAACCAAAAACTTGTAAAAGCAGATCATCCAGATTATAATAATTATTATTCTTCTGCTGATGAAACTGCTTTAACTTCTTCTACTAATACCTACGGAGGATATGATTATTATAGAACAATTAATCGTCAAGGATTTCCTGGACAAATTGGATCTTCTGGTTCAGGAAGTGAAAGAATTTATAAAACTATTTGTGTTGGAGCCCTTGACGATGATCCATATGCTGGGGAAGAATGTAAAGTATCCTATAGCAACAAAGGTAATCTAATAGATTGTTATGCAGCTGCTGATCGAACTTTAGCTGCTTGCGATGATAATGCTTCTAGCAGATATAAAAGAAATGATGCATATTATACTATTGGTGGACAACAATCAGTAGAGTCTGAAGATAGAGAATTTAATGGAACTAGTTCTGCAGCACCTATTGCTTGCGGTATCATTGCAACGAAGTTAGAATATAATCGTTCATGGACTTATGCAGATATTAAAAATTGGTTAGCAAATGATGTTGGCACAATGCCTAGTAATGACTTTTACTATGGAACTGAACTGACATCTGCAACTTCAACTAGTTGGAGTAATCAGAATGCAGTTCATGATGATGCACCAGTTGTCATATGGGATGCACTGACTGGTAATGAACCAGCACCAAGAGCAGCAAATTTTACACTTGTAGAACAACTTGCTAGTAGGCAAGATTTAGTTCTTGAATTGGATGGTAGAAATCATTCATCTAATACAACCAGTTGGTATAATACTGCTAAGAATACTCATCATGTAACTCTTACTTCTGGTGTAACTTATGATGGATATGGTTATGTTTTTAGTAATGGTAATTACGGATCATTTACTAGAACAACTGATTTCCAAACAATCGGTGACTTTACATTTGAAGCATGGTTCTATATGACTTCAACTCCAAGTGGAGTATGTCCTTCTGCACTAATTTCTAGTTGGGGATCACTCGGAGGTTCAGATAATAAGTTTATACTTTATCTCAACAGCAGTTTAAATTTTGTATACGAACTAGATGGTGGTGGATCATATGGTGGCATTACAGCTATTCATGGTGATACAGTTTCTCTGAACACTTGGCATCATGTTGTATTAACTAGATCTGGAAATCAAATTAGTTGTTATCTTGATAATGTTAAGAGTTCAACAGTTAGCATCTATAGTCCAAATATCAGTGCAGTGCTAACTGATGTTCTAGTTGGAACATACAATGGTTGTAGCAGTTACTCCTTTACTGGAACCATTGGTGCCTTAAGATTCTATAGAAGAGCATTTACTGATGCTGAAGTTGAAACAAATTATACTGAGCAATTACCTACATTTGGTCTTGCTGCGAAACCTAAATTGTCTTTAGAAGGCATTACTTTCACATTCTAATAAATAACTAGAAAAGACTTATGGCCAATAAGGATTTTGGTGTAAAGAAGATAGAACTAATAGGTTCATCTGGCACCCCCAATTTAACGAGTCCAACTAATCTAAATCTAAACGCAAATACTGTTGCGATTAGTACGGATGTTACTGTTGGAGGTAAAGTTCAATCAGATCTTATTGTTGCCAGTGGATTTAATGTCGGTGTTGGCAGCACTCAACCTCAACAAAGAATAGATGTTGCTGGAACAATTCGTGCTACTGCTTTTGTAAAGTCTGATGGAAGTGCCATCGGTGATACGGGAAGTGATTTCTTTGGTTTAACTGTTAGAGAAGACGGAACACGTGTTGGATCAGCTGATAGTATTAGAGATATTGATATTAGAAGTAATAATTTATCATTAACTGTAACTGGTGCTGCTTCTACAATTAGATTAACAGATGATCCAACATTCACTTCTGCAGTAGTAGGATCAGCAGTTACTATCAATTCTACTGGTGTTAATGTTGTTGGCACTGTAACTGCAACATCATTTGTTGGTGATGGTTCACAACTTACTAATGTTGGTGCAGGAACAACTATTCAATGGACACTAGGTGCTGACGGAACTAGCAATTATACGTTTACTGGTCCTGGTCTAACTGGTGCAGAGAATGATCCTACTCTGTATTTGATGAGAGGGCAGACATATAAGTTCATTAATAACATGGGTGCTCACCCATTTAGAATTCAAAGTGATCCTAATGGATCTACTGGAACACAGTATAATGATGGAATTACAAATAATGATGTAAGTAACGGAACATTAGTATGGGATGTTCAATTTGATGCACCTAAGATTCTATATTATCAGTGTACCTCTCATGGCAATATGGGTGGTCCAATTTATGTTCTTGGAGAAGATGAAGTTAGTCCATCATATACTGATGTAAACGTTGGTGGTGCTCTTACAGTCAGTCGAGGAAGAATTCAAGCAGATGCTGCATCTAACCTGAGATTTGGTAATCTTGCTGCTGGATCTGGTAGTAATAGAAACATTGCAATCGGTGATCAGGTTCTAGGTTCACTCTCTAGTGGTAATGGTAGAAACATTGGTATTGGGGAACTCTCACTCAATAATGTAACCTCTGGTGGATATAACATTGGTTTAGGTATCAAAGCAGGACAACTGATTACTAACGGACAATATAATGTTGTTCTTGGTGGATATGATGGTAACTCTGGTAATCTAGACATCAGAGGTTTATCTAACCGAGTTGTTATTGCTGACGGTGAAGGAAATATTAGACAATATATCAATGATTCTGGAAGAACTGGTATTAACACAACAGTTCTAACAGATATGCTAACTGTTGGTGGTAGTGTTACTGCTACATCTTACTCTGGTTCTGCTTCTGGACTCACAGGATTGCCTGCTGGTCAACTCACAGGAGCACTACCTGCACTAGATGGTTCTGCACTTACTGGTGTATCTGCTGTTGGATCTGGTATTGAAGTCAAGGATAGTGGTTCAGCAGTTGGTGCTGCTGCAACGGTTGATTTCTCTACTGGTTTAGATGTAACTCCAGTATCTGCTGGTGTTGTTACAATCACAGCAGCTATTCCTGGTATCAGCACAACAGGATCCTCAGTATTTGAAGACATTGATGTTGCAGATAGAGCATCTATCGGCACTTGCGTTGTTGAAAGTGGAGCTGAAATTACAGGATATACTACATTTAGAAGTGGTCCAAACACTAGAGACAGAATAGCTGTAATTGGTGATGATGTTAATAGTGGTCGTCCAGGATTGATCATTGGTAATACCGATTCCAGTGATACGACTGAATACACCTTTAAAATGGGACAAGGAAATCAAGGACAGTTCTGGTGGAAAAATAATAATGGTTTAACGGTAGACAGTATAACTTTCTATCATACAGGAACTTATTATATACGTCCTGGTAATCTGAACAGTCAGTTCAGAATTGTAAACAAATATCATACAACAAATCCAACGTTAATTTCTGGTGACAATATTCAACTTTATTGGGCTAATACTGGTGGAACTTCTTTCTTAAGACTTGAAACTACAACTAACGGAATTACTGCTTATGGTGATCTAACACTTTCTGGTTCTGGTTCTCAATTTGTTGGTTCTGGTGCTGGTCTCACAAGTATTCCTGCAGGAGAACTTACAGGAACATTACCTGCTATTGATGGATCTGCACTACTCAACGTTAATGCAACTGGTGATGGTGTTGTCGTTGAAAACAGTGGATCAAACGTTGGTTCAGCAAAGACCATCAACTTTGATACTGGTCTAGATGTTACTTACAGTTCTGGTATTGCTACTGTCACTGCATCTGGTGGTTCACTACAAAACAGGACAACAGTTTCTGCATCCACAACATCTATTGCAGATAATGCTGTAGGACTTGTAACAGTTACTGGATTTAAATCTTATGCCCTGATGAAGGTTGGTTTATCTACAGCAGGTTGGATCAGAATATATACTGATAGTGAATCTAGAACTGCTGATTCTAGTAGAAGTGTTGGAGAAGATCCAGCAGCAGGAAGTGGAGTTATTGCTGAAGTTGTAACGACAGGCATCTCTACTGAACAAAAGATCTCTCCATTCACAATGGGTGGAAATATGGACGATCCAGTTGATACCACGATTTATATGGCAATCACAAATCTATCTGGAACTACACAATCAATCAACGCAAACCTAACCATTCTTCAACTGGAGGCATAATAAATGGCAATTACTACAAATACAGTTTCTATCGCAGGAACTTGGACAAGAGTAAATTTATTGGAACAACTCGGTGAAGGTCTTGAGTGGTTAGGTTGGCATAGTATTGCTGGTTCTGGAACTTCTGAAATTGGTAAGGTTTGCGGATTTCAAACATTTTATGGTGGTGGTTCACTACCTAATGGCACTCCAAAACAACCAGAATACCAAGATGTATTTCCAGTAGCAACAACTGGTATTGGAACTGGAGCATCATTCTTGGTACAAAGATGTCCATTTGATAATGACAACGGTTCAGGTGTCCTAGTTATTGATGCGATTATGGTTAATCGTCCTGGTTATGGATATACTGGAGGAGAAGTTGTAACACTTTCTGCCGAAGATATTGGTGGTTCTGCAAATGGTGCAACAGATATTACAATTCCAGTTGTTATTGAAGCTGATGTAACTGGTGGTAATTCTTATATTGCCACAATTACTGGTACTAATCCCATTAATATTGAAGCATGGGCTAGAAATGGATATGTTTCTGGATCATGCACTAACACCTATGTTGAAATTCAAGAAGGTGACACTCTAACTTTTGATAATAATGGTAGTTGGAGTAATATGGCACTTTGCTGGAGAAATCATCCAATTGCTAATAGTTATTATCATGAATATACTAATGAAAACAGAGTTTTTAATGCTGGATTATTCAGTAATGGTGGAACAGGAACATTTACTCCATTACCTGGTCAAGCAGGAAAGTATTTCTTCCGTGAATCAGCATCCGACATTAGAAGTTATGTAAACAATGATGTAGGTAATGTAGTTGTAACTGCAGCAACTTCTGGTATTTCTACAGTTGGTTTTGGTACAACAAATAGTTGGTATCATGTTGACTATACAAATACATCATCTCCATGGGCAGTTTGGAGACAAAGTTTTGATGAGAATAAAAAATTTGGTGCAACATATAGATTATTTGGAGCATATAATAGTAATACTAGTATTACTCAATGGGTTGGTAGTGGATGGCAACCCTCAACCAGATCTGGATATGTTTATTATAGTGGTGGTCATGGATATGGTAAGAGATTTGCTGGAGCAAATGGATTAGACAACGGATATGTTGGTCACATATATGATGCATATAATACTTTTCAAAGTGGACTTAATTCAAATAATGCACTTGCCCATACAAATGCATCGTTAGGTCATGGTGGAGGTACAAACAAAAGACTTGATTTGAATATTTACAGGTCAGGAATTGACCCAGATTTTGCAGTATTTTCATATTATGAACCAGATGTATCTGCATCAAGATGGGACGGAAGAAGTGTCAATGCTTGGTTCTTCCATAACTTCTCTCAAAATGTTTGGGATCTAGATGAATGCTTTACTGCTGGAACAACATATATCGATGATGGTGGGCAAGGTGGTACAAATCCATACATTCGTTTCTCCACACAAATTGGTGGAAATAATCGTGCTGGTGGTGATGACAATCCTGCAAGACGTGTTGGTGAATTTGGTTATGCATCTATAGATACTGGTGATGATTTTACTAATTACCTCATTACCGATTACTATTCTCAGATAGTTCCATCAAGATCTTCTGGTAGTCAGAATGATAACACTACAATGCATGTTTATCACAGATCAACAAATTCTGCGATGAACCGTAAAAATTATTCATTTGGTTCTGCAGGAACAACTGGGCAAGATACAGTGGGTGTTGATTTCAATCCAGTCATTAAAGGTATTCCAGTTAATGCTAAAATGGTTCCTTGTCCATATTATATTCCAGATGACTTTGTATTGATTGACTTCTTCTATAGTTCAAGTAACGAATTCATTGACCAGGGAGACACAATTACAATTAGTGGTAGTGAAATATACACAGTAATTGTTGCATCATACTATCAAGGATCAGGAACAACAGGTATTGCATTCTGTGCGAGGACAACCTAATGGCAGATTATTCTTTCTCACATCTAACCGTACCATCTCAAAGTATGTTCAATACTGCTACCAGATTTACAACTGGTAGCACTATTCGATCAGGAGATAGTCCTTTTTATATTACCACAACCAATGGTGGTGTTCCATTGAAAGCATTTGATGTCACATACACATCTGGTACAGTAAATGTGTTTAACCGCAGTCAGGATAGACCACCAAATGGTCAATTATATCCTAGATTTAATAAATAACTAAAAATAAAAAACAATGGCAGCATCCATCAGTACGATTACAAAATCAGCAGGTTGGGCAAGATCTGATGTTATTCTTGCACTTGAAGAAGCATTTGAAATTGTAGAGTTCCATGGTGCAACTCAAAGTGGTATCGTTACATTTATTACTCAACAAAATGGTGGAGAAGATACTACCAATCTTAATCAATATTGGTATAATGTAGAGGCAGAAACTACTTCTGGTATTGGAACTGGAGCAAGTTTTGATATTTACAGATCTGGTGGTGTTGTAAACTCAATAATGGTCAATCGTCCTGGTTATGGATATACTGATGGAGAATACTTAGTTCTTCCTGCTGCTGGTATTGGTGCAACAGTTGGTTTAGGAATTACTGTTAGTGTTGCGGGAAGATCTTCAGCAACAGGATATGGATCTACAACTACATTTTATGTTAAAAATGTTGGTGTAGGATCTGAATATCCATTTGGTGTACTGAGACACGAAATTGAATCAAATAAAAAATATGGAACTATTTGTAGAGCATTACAAGTATGGAGTGATAACCAAATTTCATTTGGTGTAGGACCATTCTTCCATCCATATTCACCAAAATATGATCCTATTGCAATAAATGAATCTAATTATGATAGTGTTGATGGAGCTAGTGGACGACAATATCAATTTGTAGGTCAACCACAATATGATTGTTCATGGAATTCTGGTCTTGTTGCCGATGATACATATACTGCATGGTATCAACCAAATGATGAAGATGGTTTTGATGGAGATAGTACAACAGGTGCATCATCTATCAACCAAACTGGTCAATGTCATACTAATAATAATACAGGAGCCACTATTGAATTTGCTACAGCAACATCACCAACAACGCATGATCTTAAGTTAAGAGTTTATCAATCTACTTTAGATCCTAAGTTTGCTATATTTTCTTTCACGCAACCATCTGTAGCAGGATCAGTAATCAGTGATAATACATTTTTAACATTCTTCTTCCATAATTATACATCATCCCTATGGGATTATGATGAACAATGGAATGGTGGTTTAACATTCATTAAACCATCAGAATCTACAGCAGCTAATGAAGGAAATTATTGCCATATTAATTTTGATACTTTTCTGGGTGGAAATCTAGACCATGATCACAGTTACAGTACTAGTTATTATTATACACAAGATAGACATGGTGGTGCAAGATCTGCACTAATGGGATATGCATCTGTAGCAGGAACATTTATTGATACTGATGCAGAAATACATTTAACAACTCAGTACAGAGCAACTGGAACAAATTATGCTGCAGCACGAACAGAGTGGTATTCTTCTCCTACTTCATATAATCAAACTTCATGGTCTTCTAGTCCACAAAAAATATATGTTAGAAGGAGCACAGATCTAAAAGATCCTAGTTCTTTGTTACCTGCATCGTCAAATTACAATGCAGTTATCAAAGGTATTCCTGTATGTTCAAGTATGATTCCTTGTCCATATTATCTGCCAGACGATTTTGTATTGATTGATTTTAGATACGCATCTTCAGAAACAGATATTCAGCAAGGTGACACAATTACAATCAGTGGTTCCGAGGTTTATGAAGTAATTACTGGTTCATATAATCAGTATACAGAAACTGCAGGAATTTTACTCTGTGCAAGAAAAGTCTGATGGCAGATTATTCACTTCCTCAATTAACAACAGTTCAATCTTCTGGACTTTCTACTAGTTTTAAAGCAGCAACAGAAAACGCAGATGTAACTATCTCAGCAGTTTCTGGTACATCTCACGCAGCATTTACATCAAATGCTACTCTTCAGGCAGCAATAAGAAACTTTATTGGTTCAGTTAATCCAGGTGCTCCTATTGCAAATGCACAATTCACTATTGTTCCTAGTGATGGTGAGACGCATACTGTAGATGGCACATCATATCCAGTTATGGGTAAATTATATGTTCCTACAGGTTTAGCAGCAAGTCAAATTGATGTTCTAGTTGTATTTCATGGAACTGTTACTGAGGGTGGATCAACAACTATTGCACAATCAGCAGTAACTTCTCTTGATTATTTCCTCAATTCAAGTGGTCTTAACTGTAGAGACTTGATTATATTCTCTGCTGCATATCCTCAGGATCATATTTCAAATTCAAGACAATTTAACATAAGTGGTGTTGGTACAGAAACATCAACATTTTTGATGGGAGATAACTTACCTTACGCTAGAGCAGCAGTTGGATGGGTTAAAAATTCTTTAAACGCATATATTGCAGCACAAGGTGGATCTAAAACTATTGGTGATGTTTACCTGTTCGGTCACTCTCAAGGTGGTAAACTTGTCACGAAGATGAACACCATAGAAGATGGTATTGCTGGTGTAGTTGCAAATGCTCCTGGTCCTATTCAGTTTGACCAAACTTGTGCTGCAACTCCAGGTAATACATCTTGTTCAAAAGTTGCTGCAATTCATGGTGCTTCCACGGGAGATGGATCAGCACCATATAAATCAATCGGTCTTGAGGAGTATACATATCAACATAAAGCACCCATACTATTCACTCAGGCAAAAGGTGATACTACGGGTAATGGAAACCAGTATGCTTGGTTGGTAGATTATATCAACGATATTGGTGCGACAGCAGATCAAACAGTCAATACTCTCTTTTCAGATTCTGAACTAGTAACTACCGATTTTACAATGGTAGGACTAACTGCACAAGAACGTGGATGGAACGCACCAGGAAGACCACAGTCTGGTCAAATGTATCCTAGGTAATAAATAGGAGATTGTGAGAAACTAAATACTCTTAAGAGATCCACCTAGCTAGGGAATAGTAGATGACTAGAAATAGTAGAGAGCTATCTCAATTTGCGTCCTTCGTTGAAGTCAGAGATGCGAATCAAAATATAGGACTAACAACATCCCTAGTCATGCTAGGTGGTGTGGGCATCGGTAGTACGGTCGGTGATTATCTAACAGAACGAACGTCAAGAGGTTCTAGTGCCGATGATTCACTGATCAACTTTAACGAATCATATTTGCTGGATGATGTTTATATTGAAGGAAGATTAAACGTTGATGATGGATCTACTGCTGCCATCACTGGTTTCGGTGCTACATTTCCTAAGTTAAACGTAGGTGGACTAACAACAACTAGGGATCTTGTAGTTACTGGAGTTACTACTCTTTCCCGTGATACTGGAATGGGAACGGTTTATATCGGACAACCGTCAGTTCCTGTTGCAAATGCTCAAGGTGGTGATCCATCAAGTGGTAACGCAGACTTTGGTCTCAGTCCTGTTGGTCCTGGTGGTGGTGCATATGCTGATAGTGATAGCGTAGCACATGCTCTAGTTGTTATTGATAATGTTGGATCAGATGATCCTAAAGAAAGTGCATTATATGTTGCTGGTAGAGTACATTTCAATGGTACTGATCCTGTAATATCTGGTCAACCAGGACTTGGAACAGAATTTGTTGTTGTTCCAGGTTCAATATTCTATGACACAGCAACCTTCATGGAAGGTGTTGATGTTGTTCCAGCAGAAGGTGCCAGTGTTCGTCCAACATTAAGAGTTTTAAGTCCAGAATTTGAGAATGATCCTGGTATTGGATACACTGACAATTTTGGACTACCAGCAATTTATACTAGTGGTGGTCTTCAAGTTGATTGTAACTTAGGTGTCGGTAAATCTACTAAAATTGATGGTTCCATTTCAGTTGGTTCTAGTATTGATTATAGTAACCCAATAGGTGCATCAGAGAACACTTTCTTTAATAATACTGCATTTAGAGTTCCAGAAGTTTATGTAGGAATTGATTCTGGTGATAAAAGATTTGTAGATGGAAGTGCTGCTGCCAATGGAAATAGAACAAGTATTAACTTTGGTACATCAACACTTACTGATCTATTACCAAAGATTGCTGATGGTAGACCACATGCGTTTATTGGATCTGAAAGTGGACGTTGGGAAAATGGTTTCTTCCACTTCTTAGATATTGGTCCTGCTGGAACAGACAGTCAGGTAAATATGGTAAACCTAGATGTTGGTCTAGGTGCAACTATTGCTTACTTATCTGTTGCTGGTGCTGGTGGAACTGATGAGAATGAAGTTTATCTAAATGTTGGTCCTGGTAAAGCAGTATTTGCTAATGTTGATAGTACAGGTTTCTTCAATCATGTTGGTGTTGCAACAATCAATGGATTCTTAAACATCATCAGTAGTAGTTACAACAATGCGTTCGTTTCTACTGCTTTCCAAGCAAATAACGTAGATTTATATAAGCAAGACGAAACTAACAGCACAAATCCAGAGTTCTTCTACCCAGCAATGGGCAACTCTGGTCAAAATCAAACTGATGCTGGTGGTCGATTATTTGTCAACCCAGGTTTCTACTTAGATGCGTTTAGTACAAGTCTATTCGTACATAATAATCTGAATGTTCTTGGTACTGCAATTAACGCAGACGAATCTGGAGTTGATTTAAGATTTGACTTACTGAACTATGGTGTTAAAGAACTTAATCTTGCAAGTGAAGCAAGATATATTGACATTGGTGAAGCACAAAGTTCTGATGGTGGATTTACATCAATTAGAAGTAATGTCACTGAACTGACAAGACTCAGACTTTCCCAAAATGATATTCAGGCTGCTGCAGGACAAACTGCAATTTCACTTGTTGATGACACATATGTAGCAATTGCTGGTTGGGTACAGATTGGTGGTACTTATATTAAGTGTGATCAGAACGATATTAACATTGCAGATACATCATTAAGAGCAGATCTATTCAAGAGTGCAACTGATGTTGTAATTGGTGGTAATGATCTTGGTATTGCTACCCTCAGAAATAATATCACTGAACTTACTGGTTTCTTAAGACTTGGTAAGAATGTCATTCAATCAGATGATGGAACAACTGCTATTACAGTTGGTACTGCTGGAACATATGTAGAAACTACAGGTGATCTAATTGTTGGTGGTAATGACATACAGACTGGATTTGGTGTCACTAACATCGAACTGGTTGGTGATACTAAAACTATTTTCTATGGTGACATTGAAATTCGTGGAAACGAGATTCTATCTTCCGATGGTGCAGTTAATATCTTAATGCTTGATAATCAAGAATTAACAAGTTTCACTGGTCCAATTAGAGTTGAAGGTAATGAAGTTCAGGCAGGCACTGGTGATACGAATATCACTTTGGTTGCAAATAATAATACCATATTTGCTGGTGCAATTCAAGTAGGTAGTGATGAGATCCGTGCAAGTAACGGTCAAGCAAACATCACAATGGATAGTGATGTCAAAACGACTGTTGCAGGTGATTTACAGGTAGGCACAGGCACAATGCGTGCTGGTGATGGAACTATTGCCATTAAGATGGAAGGTGGTACTGGTAATGTTGGAATTACAAGTGATCTAACTGCCAATAGTGTATTCTTCAATGGTTCTGAAGCAAGACTAAACGTTCAAGATGTCAACATCAGAGACAATCTTCTAACACTTGGTCTCATTGAAGATCCACTCAATGAAGGTACACTTATTCCACCTAATGTAGCAGCAGGAAATACTGGCGATGCTGGTATTTTGATGGCACGTTATGATGTTGGTCTCTCAACTCATAGGTATGCTGGTATTTTCTATGATCAATCTGAAGGAAGAGTTGCAATCCGCACTGATGTAAATCCTAATCCTGGTACTGGTGAAGTTGGAAGAGATCGTTATGTCCTACCTCAGGGACTTCCATCTGAGATGGAGTTACAGAATCTCTACATTAACATAAACAATACACTTGGACTCACTACAATCTTTGAAGCAAATACTGTTGACACTGGTGTGGAGATTAAAGAAGTCCTAAATGTTGTAAATGTTGAGATCGATGCTGGACTCTATTGACAAGATCCTTGATTGTCAGTAGAATATCTCTGTCAGGGATCAAAAGGAAGGCTCTTGACAACTCTGAGACTTATCTATATAATGCTAAGACACTATTAAAGGAGCATTTTCATGGACCCATCTGAGATTTCATTACAAACACCATCAAAATCCTTTGAATATGAGAAAATTTCAAGGGATATTGATAAGATTGAAGACATTGAGGGTCTACGAACGATGCTCAAGTCATATGTAAAATTATATTTCAAACAACAAGAGACGATCAAAATGATCTGATAGGACCAGTTTGAGAACTGTCACAGGCACCTTGACTTTCGGGTCAGGGTGTTTTATATTATATTCATCGATACGGAAACCACTTGACCATCTCTCTTCGTCCTCATCAGCAACGTGCTTGCGATGCTATGCTGGCATCTGACAAGGGTCAAATCATTGTTCCGACTGGTGGTGGTAAGACTATCACCATGATTCAAGATACTATTACAACTCATAATGCAATCAGCAGTGGCACTACTACTGTTGTTGTTGCTCCTCGTATTCTTCTCGCTGAGCAACTTTGCAGTGAGTTTCTGGAACTGATTGATACTAAGAATGTCCATGTGATGCACGTTCACAGTGGTGAAACTCAGCACTTCAGCAGCACCAAAGCAGACAAAATTCATCTGTTTGCTAATGTTGCTCGGACTGCTGGTGATTCTTGCATTATCTTCACCACTTATCATTCTCTGCACAAAGTTCAGCAGGCAGATATTGAAGTCAATACCATTTACTTTGACGAATCTCACAACTCTGTCACCCGCAACTTCTTTCCTGCTACTGAGCACTTCAGCAATGCTGCTGATCGTTGCTATTTCTTTACTGCGACTCCGAAACACTCTGCTACGGTGATGAAACCTGGCATGAATGATCGTGAGGTCTATGGTGATGTAATCTGTCAGGTTCCTGCACCTGAACTTATCAACAATGGTTTCATCATTCCTCCTAAGGTTGTTGTCAACGAACTGGACAATGCTGATCTGTTTGCTGATGTTCCTGCACGGGATTCTGCTCACCTGATCAAGACTATTGACGAGACTGGTGCTGACAAAGCACTGATCTGCTCCAAGTCTACGAAGAACATTGTCAACCTGATTGGTCAGTCTGACTTTACTTTCCAACTGGAGATCCGCGGATATTCTTACATGTATATCACTGCCAAGACTGGTGCTGTGATTGATGGTCGCAAGGTCAATCGTGAGATTTTCTTTGAGACTTTGAGTGCATGGGGCAAAGACAATGAGAAGAAGTTTGTTGTTCTGCACCACAGCATCCTGTCTGAAGGTATCAACGTTTCTGGTCTCAATGCTGTGATCTTCATGCGATCCATGGATTACATTGGTATCAGTCAGACCATCGGACGTGTGATCCGTCTACACAAAGATGATGCTGAAGGTCTTCGCAATGGCAGCATCATTCCTGGTAAACTTGACCAGTATACCAAGTCTTTTGGTCTGGTTTGTGTTCCTACCTACAACAAAGTTGGTATTCAAACTGCTCAGAAGATCCAAACTGTTGTTGACATTGTGTTTGAGCAAGGTGGTGCTGCTGTTTCTACAATCAAGAGGTGATCTATGAAGTATACATATAATAACTCATCACTGTTAGAACCTGATTTTCGCAATCAATACTGCTCAGATGATGGAAACTTTGTTGTGATTCCGATGGCAGGTAAGAAAGAAAAATATACCACCATCATTGAAGGACAACCAACAGGGAAACTATATCGTAAATTTGACACAGCACTCACAGCAGTGTTAAAATTACAAAAAAGACACCTTAAAAAGACAAAAAAGAAATAGCATGACAAATTTTGCAATTTATGGTGATGCACCACTGGGAAATGAAGAGTATCTGATTCCAATGTTCTCTACTCCTCTTTTACATCTTAAGGTGGAGGATTGGGAAGGAAAGAAAGAAGAACTTCTCAGGATGTATGAGAAGAGAAAAGCAGATAAGTCTAGATTTAAGGTAGCAACAGGAAGTGAAACCAGTCTAGATGTAGAGACAGACTATCATCATAATCATGACAGTGGAGAGACCTATGATGAAGACATCATGGACATCTTCAAAGAAGAATTAGAGGCACTTGCTGATACATTTGAATGTAGTGTTGAAGTTTGTACTTCATGGTTTGAGAAAGCATCAACCAGTAAGTTTCATCAGGTTCACAATCATGGATCTCAAGGATTTAGTGCGGTTTGTTTCATTCAATTTGACCCCAAACATCATACACCAACCATCTTTCTAAATCCAAACCTAGCAGATGTTGAAACATGTAATATCATTCCACCAGGAATTAGAGAAGGATCAATTATATTCTTCCCATCATATGTTCTTCACTATACTGCACCAAATCAGAGTGATGTAGATAGAATTATTCTATCATTTAACATCAATGCAGAGTATGAGTGTTTCTCTTTTGAAGAAGAAAATGCTCAAGGACCTGGTGAATACTTTACAAGTGATGTCTAAATCATTTGTTCTTAGAAACTTTTTGTTTCAAGATAATGTAAGAGAATTAAATCAGTGGACACTTGATAATTGTCATCAAGAGTTCTTTGAAGATGCTAACATGGATCCCGATAATCCTGGAACAAGATTTACAACTCGGTTTCCAAACGAAGATGTTGCTCCAGATATACAATATCCTCATGCTGCACACATTGTCAGACAAAGAATTATAAATTACTTTGACTTAGATGGATATAAAGGTCCACCATCATATAGTCATGGGATTGTAAATGGTATTGGATATTCTGGTGGAAGAATAGAAGAACACATTGATCCTACATACTATCCAAATACAAAAACAGTTCACTTCAATGCCATCACACAGAAGGCAGATAGGGGTGGACATACTATCATTGGTGGTGTAGAATATAATGACTTAGATGCTACAGATCTTCTGATCTATCAGGTTTCTGAGATTCATCATGAAGTTACAGTAACTGAGGGTAATAAACCTAGAATATTATGGGTGTTTGGTTTTTGTTTAGATGATAAGAAAATAGGAGAGATATTTTTATGAGAGATTTAGGCAAAGATCCAACACTATTTGAGACTAATGATTTCTCAAATATGAACATCATTGAGTTTGTTGATGGTGATAAAGTATCCAACATCTATTGGATGGATAACTTTTACAAACGACCTGATGATGTGTATAATTACTTGCTTTCTATTGAACCACCACTATGGAAAGTAGGACCAGAATGGGAACTTGGTAGAGGAACACTTAACACAAAATACTTTGAAGATCGTAGACATATGATGAAGCATCCTGGCATATGCTCATTGTATGATAAGGTTTCTGGGATTTGTAATCAAGATCCTTTGGATGATGAAATTGTAACTAACTTCACAAGATTTTCGAGAGTTAAAGAAAACCCATACGATAGTCATTTTTGGTGGCCTCATCATGATGGAGGATATAATGGTATTTGTTATCTCTCAAAGAAGGATGAGATAGGAACAAACTTATATAAACCATTGATTACTGATGATCCTGAAGTATTACCTTTGGATGAAAATGATGGTGTAAGGGATGAACATGCTATTCCATGGACACCTAAAAATCTATGGGAAATTGTAGTTAGATTTCGTTCAAAGTTCAATCGATTTGTGATGTTTGAAGGATCATATTACTATCACAGTATGGATCTAACTGGTAAACATTATTTTGCAGATCATTATAGTGATGCTGAGTTTAGAATCAATCAAGTATTTTTCTTCAAAAATCCGAGGGCACCAAAATAATGGGAGAACATAAGTTTAGACCTGATATAAATCCAAATGATGACAATTTTGTTCCCATAGATGTAGCAACGAGGGATAGAATTGAACTATTCACCACCCCATTCTTTGATTATAAATTAAATTTTGACAATCAGGAAATTGTTGATGAGTGTTTTGATCTAAAAGATCGATATCCCAATGGAGTTAGAAAGTCTAACTTTGGTGATGGTTGGCAGAGTCAAGTGTATGAATTAGCACAAATTAGAAGAGGAGTTACACCTGCTATTCAAAATCTTGCCAGAAATGTGATTGATCTTACAAATGATATGCTAGAAGATTGTGGATCTGGAACTAGAGTTGCTGACGATCAGATTGGTTGGTGGATAAACATCAACAAAGGCATGGGATATAATGTATTTCACACACATCCTGGTTGCACAGTCATTGGAATTTACTATCCAATGATTCCCACTGATCTTGAAGAACATGAAGGAAACTTAACTATTCTTCGATCTGATCCATCAAATCATAATGGTGCATTTGCTGATATTCCTAATTGGTGTGAATTTACAATTAAACCTGAGGTTGGTAGATTATACTTAATGCCATCTACGGTTGGTCACTATGTTACACCACATTTTAGTGATCAAGAAAGAATATCCATCGCATTTAATATTGGATAAATAATACACGTTATCTGTTGTTAGTAATTGGTATAATATGTCTATTCTCCAGACGAGTGGTATACAATTCGGTGATAATACCATTCTCAATTCTAAATATGGAATTATTCCTCAAGGTAGTGTAGCAGTATTTTATCAGGCATCTGCACCAAATGGGTGGTCTCAAGTTAATACGCACACAAATAAAGCACTTAGAGTTGTAAATGCTGCGTCAGGAACTTCTGGATCTTTTGGTTCTGGTGGTACTGATGGTCCTGGTGGACAACCATTCTCTACAATTTTTCCAACAAGTGCTAGACCAATTAGTGGAACTGTAAATGCTGTTGGTTCTGTTCAACCAACCACACTTACGGTTCAGCAAATTCCTGGTCATACACATAATGCAGGTTCTTCTGTTAATGTAAGTCCTGGTTCTCCTGGTATTGGTGGACGTGCTGTAAATACTCAAGCACCAGCAACATCACCAACTGGTGGTGGTGGAGCACATACTCACCCATTTTCAGGTGGAGCATCACCTTATTCTGGAACTATTGACCTTAGAGTTCAATACATTGATGTTATCCTCTGTAGTTTTAGTTGAGGTGTAATTCATGGCAATTCTCCAATTAGATGGATTAGAATTTGGTAATGGAACTGAGTTAGATAGTTATTATGATATTGTCCCTGAAAACACTGTAATGGTGTTTTATCAGTCGGCAGCACCAACTGGATGGACACAGGATAACAGTCAGAGTGATAAATTTCTTAGAGTTGTAGATAATAATGTTAATACTGGTGGTTCTGCTAGTGGAACACTTCCAGTTTCTGGTACTTTTAATTCTACTGGTGCTGCTGGTCCTGTAGCTGCAACTATTTCAGGTTCTGTAGGTAGTCATACTTTAACAACAGCAGAGATTCCTGCACATACTCATAACACTGGAAGTAATCCTAATTCTTATAGATCTGCTGCATCATCATCACCATTTAGAACAGACAATAGACAACCACGTGGATATAATGTCAGATCAACAACAAGAACCACACTAAACAGTAGGGTTACTGTAAACTTTAGACAACCAACTAATGTAAGACAACCCCGTAACTATAGACAACCAAGAAGACAAAGAGTTCCACTTAGATCTAGACAACCAAGGAACTTTAGAGTTAGATATGATACTCGTTCTAGAAATCCATTTAACTTCAGAGTTCCTGTTCCTTTCCGTGTTCCATTAAGATCTAGAGCACCATTTAACTTCCGTGTTGATACTGGAAGAAGTAGGAGACCAATTCCATTCAGTTTCCGTGCTGGTGTTAGAAATAATGATAGGGAACCAAGAAGAAGAGGTGGACGAAGAAGAAGGAATGATAGATTCCCAAGAAGAGCAAATAGAAGACAACCTAGGAACTCTGGTTACAGACAAAGAAGACAGGTTAGACAACCTAGATCTGGTAGACAGAGAAGAAGTTTCCGTCAACCTCGTAACTTTAGACAACCTAGATCTGGTAGACAAAGAAGACAGTTTAGACAGAGGCAACCAAGAACATTCAGAGTGAGATATTCATTCAGACAGAGAAATTCTTTCCGAGTGAATATTCCGTTCAGAGTATCAGTTCCTCAAAGAAATCCTGCATCTTACAGACAACCAAGAGCATATCGTACACCACAAAGGTATCCAACAACTACAAGTGTAAGAATCTCTACAAGAACTTTGAGTCCTGGTGGTACTATTAGAAATAGTAATACTCAAGCACCAGCAACATCACCAACTGGTGGTGGTCAAGGACATACTCATCCATTTGCTGGATCTCCAATATCATGGTCAGCAGGATTAGCACCACTACAAGTACAATATATTGATGTAATCTTATGTTCTCTTGATGATGCAGCAACCAAATTCGGCATTTGATGCTATAATAAATAATACACTGAATTTCGTTTTATGACTAAGGCAACTGGCAAGTGGTGTCCTCTTATTAAAAAAGATTGTATTGAACATAAGTGTGCTTGGTATACACATATTATGGGACAAGATCCTAATACTGGAAATCCAGTAGATCATTGGTCTTGTGCAGTACAATGGATGCCAATGTTGATGATCGAAAATAGTCAACAACAAAGATCTACCAGTTCTGCTGTTGAATCATTCCGTAATGAAATGGTGAAGGCAAATGAAAGTAATCAGAATATGTTAGATGCTGTTGGTAACATGTATCTTGATATGTGTGAAGCACAAGGTGTTAATGTTTCCGAATACATTGAACAAATCGAAGGCATAGATAATACAGAAGAAAACTTACTACCCGAATCCGACGAGGAGCAACAATGAGAATTTCTATTATCCCAGCAGATAAAAAAATTATCGTAGATGGTAAGACTGTTGATCTTGAGGATGATGCACCTTGGGGTTTTGATGATGAAACTATCCATGCAATTCAGTGGAGAGATGGTAGAGGTGAATTAGAATATGAGGACATTCCTGGTGAAGAACCAGCACCAAATAAGATTTTTGGTGATGATGAATTTGACACTATTATTCAACCATACCTAGATTATTTCAATTCTTTCCTTACACTCTATGAGCAAAAAGAACTTGCTGCTGCACTAGCAGAAGAGGAAAATCTTGCTGCTCAAATTGAAGAATTGAATCTAGATAAACTAGAGAAAGAAGCACAACTTGTCATCATTGAGGATCTTCAGAAACAAAATAAAGAACTTCGTGAAGAGAGAGAAGAACTTTATGATGCACAATCTAAAGCAGAGCAAGCAAGAATTTATGATCAGCAAACTGCATTGATTCAACTTGAGAGAGAAAAGGCAGCAAGAGAATCAGAAAAAGCAGGACTTGAGGCACAGAAAGCAGACGAATTCTTTGAGAAAAAGTCTCTAGAACTTGCTAAGAAGTATGATGAACTCTTCCATGACTTTGAGAAAGAGAAGGAAGCATTTATTGAAGAGAGAAAGCAATATCAAGAACTGCTTCAGATGGAACGTGACAAGATGGAAAGAGAAGCAGAACTTTTTGAGAAGAATGTTCTTGAAGACGAGCAAGAAAGGGAACTTAAGAGAGCACAGGAAGAAAAAGTTCGTGCTCTTGAGGAAGAGGAATTTGAAATTTCTAAGATTGAACTTGAAATGCAAAAGCAAGGACTTGAAGTTGCATGGAGTGACGCACAATTTGCATTAGAAGAAGTCAATCGTGAAAGAGAAAAAATGAAACTCGATCACGAACAAGAGCAGTTGAAGTTTAAGCAGCAAGTTGATCAAGAGATGGACATCATCATGAGATCTCATGAAGAAGTTCTCAAGAAGATGGATATTGAGCAGACAAATGATGAACTTGATGATGCACTAGAGAGAGAATTTGAAAGAGCAGAACTAGAATATAGAGAGGCACAAAGAGCAAAACTCATTGAAGCACAGAAGGCAGAAAACACTGATCCTACTGAACTAACTAAACTTGCAAGTGAAAGTCTGGAAAGAAAAGAACTTGAAGGTGGTCAAGAGTATTCAGTCAATGATATTTTGTCAATGATGGATGAAATTGATCCAGAGAAACTATACACTACTCTCACAGATGAAGAGAGAGGAGATGGAACTGAAATGCCTCTAGATAAGGCAGTTAAATGGTTTGCTGCTCTGAAAGAGGTTCTAGACAAAAACGATAAGTGATGACATATGAAACTTGAATTATTGAAGAACAACTATATGGTTGTTCCTGGTTTTATTGATCTAGATTATGCTAAAAGATTAGAACAAGAGTTTATCATAACAGATGCACAATTCGAGTTTGATGGTGATGAGCAGGCACCATATTCTGCCTCATGTTTTATGTTTCATCCTGCTGTAGAGTTACTCTGTAACAAAACTAGTGAGGTCAGTGAACTTATTGGTGAAACTGTTCTACCAACATATACTTACTCTAGAATATATCACCGAGACAGTGTTCTTAAGAAGCACACAGATCGTCCTGCTTGCGAAATATCAATGACAGTACATCTTGGTGGTGATAAACCATGGGCAATTTGGATTGAAACACCAGAAAAAGAAAAGAAATGCGTCACTTTAAATCCTGGTGATGCTATGTTATACTTGGGTTGTGTTGCTCCACATTGGAGAACTAAATTTGATGGTGATCAATATGCACAAGTCTTTTTACATTATGTAAGAAGTAGAGGACTATATGGTTGCACATATTTTGATAAAATACCCACAGAAGCAATTGAAGATCATGTCGCATTAAAGCAGGAGTATGAAGCAATGAGAAGTAGATTTGAACATGTAAATCCAAGAGCAATTCTTCCCAAAAAATATAGAGAACAGGAAGAACCATCGATAGATATTGTTCGTCAAGACAACGAAGATGAGGATTTTGTAGACTTTGATAATGTCGTTGTAGCAAATAGTAAGTACGAAAAGTTCCTGAAGAAGAAGGACACACCAGAAATTCAAACAAAAGTAAAGAAACTAAGTTCTTTAGGTTTAGAACATTTTATCTGGCATAGTGAAGAGTTTATTGACCCAGATTTTTGTGATAGACTTCTAGAAGAATATGCACCAACTAATTACTGGGAGCAGACACTAACTGGTAGTGGGCATGATCCCCAAGCAAGAAAGTGTGAGTTTATTCCTATCTCTGATCAAGGTGTTATTGAAGAGGAGAATGAACAAGAGAGGAGAGAGATTGACAATCATCTCTTCGATGTTGTTAAAGATATTATTGAGCAGTATCAACAACAGCATCCAGAATTTGAATTGGAGATTCAAGAAGACAGTGGATATGAACTGTTGAAGTATGAAGTTGGTGACTTTTATATTCAGCATAGTGATTCATTTAAGGAGCAACCTAGAGCATTGACTGTCATTATGTCAATGAATGATGGTTATGAGGGTGGTGAAGTCGCACTATTCAACCGTGAATTGGTATATAAACTCGGTGCTGGTGATATATTAGTTTTCCCATCTAATTTCATGTATCCACATGAAATCATGCCTGTAACTGATGGAACTAGATATTCTATTATCACCTGGGTTGTATGAAGGACAGTGATTTTATTGGTGTTTATCCTGATGCTCTAGATAAACACACATGTGACCGTATCATTCAGTATTTTGAAGACAATTACAAACATCCTGACGATCCAGAATGTAAAATAAAGTCAGGATATGGTTCACATGAAACTGAGAGAGGACATCTCACTCGACATGATGAACAATGGTACATGAATTCAAACAATCGTTGTGCAAATCTTATCAGAAAAGTTATTGATCATTGTTGGAAACAATATCGTGAAAAGTATTGGGTTGCTGACTATGTTGATGTCTATTTTGATGAAGTAAAATTGCAAAAGACTTCACCTAGAGGTGGATTTCATGACTGGCATTGTGAAGTAAATGATCTAGGTGTTGTTGACAGATGTGTTGCTTGGATGTTATATTTGAATGACATTCCTGAAGGTGAAGGTGAAACTGAGTTTCTTTGGCAAGGTCTCAGAGTACAACCAAAAGCAGGCACGATGTTAATTTGGCCAGCATTTTACACTCATACTCATCGTGGAAATGCCGTTTATTCATGCAGTAAATATATTGCAACTGGATGGGGTTTGTATCTCGGTAATGATGACGTAGAAATGGTTGATCATTTTGACTGGGATAATGAAAAGAAAATCTACACAAAAAGGAAAGACTAATGGCACTATCTGATCAAGTTAAAGACGAATTAGACTCTGCTCAGGCACATTTGCGTGAGGCATTGGCATTTGCTGCAAGAAACGAAAAACCTTTTGTTGTTAAAGCATTGGGTGAAATGATTCATGCTGTGGATAATCTCACAACAGCAGATGAGTTTATGGACACCATGCAAGAATTGATTAAGGAGCAAGAAGATGGACTATCAGATTTTCAATGAACCATTTCCACATGTTATCATAGAAAATACGTTTAATGAGTACGAATTAAAACTACTTTGGAGAGAACTTGATTTTCTTCTCGACAAATTGGGTGATCCAGAAGAATATGCTGCCGCACAACGTGATGATGACACATATTTGACAACAGCAAAAGGTAGATCATTAGATACACTTTATGGTAATCGTGATGTTTCTGACATTTTAAAAATCACTCAAGATGTTTTCTTTACAAATAAAGAATTGTATGAAGAATTGCTTAAGCATAATGACTATTGGGTAACATGGATAGAATCTAATGCAGACTGGACTAAAGTCAGGAGATATTATCCTGGTGATGGATATGAACCACATGCAGATTATTGGGTTCATGTGTTGATCACCACCACATTCTGTCATGCTGAGGATACTGGAGGAAATCTGTATTTCCCCAAGCATGACTATGAGATTGAAACAAAAAATAACAAAACAGTCATTTTTCCTGGATGGATACAACATGCTGTCACAGATGTTGTTGAAAATGATAGATATGCCATCACAAAGTTTGTTCAATGTGATTCAAAGAGAGGATAGACAGTTGGCAAGGTGTCCACTATCTGTTGATCCCGTCCCGTTTTCGTGTATTCTATAAGAGTCAAAGGAACAACGGCATGACCACTCAGACATTTTCTGACTACGTTGCAACTCAAGATGCACGGAACACCATTGAATTGAATGTGCGTAAGTACACTTTGATGCTGTGTGATGCGTTGCTTGATAACTTCAAGGGTAAGAACAATCGTAAGTCTGATGACTACAAGTTCTACATTGAGAGTGGACGTAAGTATCACAAAATCATCATGGAGACTGGTGCTGGTTCCCGTAGTGTTCATGCCTTTGTTGACAAAAAGACTGGTGATGTTTACAAAGCAGCATCATTCAAAGCACCTGCGAAACATGTACGTTTCAACCTTTGCATCATCAGTGACCGTGAATGGTTGCTTGCCAATGCAGATTGGGCAGGTGGTTATCTCTACATGAAGTGAGGAATTAACAATGAAACTTAATCATCATCAATGGAAACTCGTTTATGATGCTGTTCGCAAACAACAGGTGAACAGTATCGTTGATGGGTCAACCTATAAAGAATATGATGCAATTCTTAATGAACTGTGGGATGCTGCATATTCTGAAACATATGCTAACATTCAAATGGTAGAAGACATTGCAAACTCCTGACAAGGTTAAGAAAGAATACGAAAAATGGTTTACGGACACATTCTGTGAACTATGTGAGTATGATGATGGGGTGGAGGTTCTTCAGCATTGTATGAACTATGCCATTGCAAATCTGACTTCATGGCACCTCAAAGAATTACAGTCTCTGAGTGACATGCAGTCTATCACCGAAAAAACTTTCTCCAAACAAAACGATGCACCTGATTGATTCTCTGGAAACAAAAACTGACTGGGGTAAGATCTTCGGTGTTGTAGATTCACTCTACAATGACAAAGGATTCACCTCCAATGCTGACAACTTTGCCCGTGCAACTGCTGTAGAGAAAGCAATCGCAAGTTTCTCAGATCTTGATCGTGTGGATCAAACTGGGTATGATTTCGTCTTTGGTGATACTAAAGTAGAACTGAAGATGGGTAAGAATTTGTTCTACAAACGTAAGGACATTCATGCCACTAAAAAGTTTAAGGTCAAGTCTTTCCTGAGTGAGAAGAAGACTGTCGAAGATTTCAAGCAACTGAAAACTTTTGACTACATGATGGTGATTGATCTTACTGCACGTCGTGTGGTGATTGTTGATGATGAGAAAGCACGATCTCTCTACACTGATGGTGCTGACGGTGCTATGATTGAACTCAAACTCGGTGACTATTACGAGTGTGATCTGGGTGACTTTGATGTCATTGAACCACCCACATCTTTGTCTAAAGCTATCAACAAAGCAATCGAGGGTTATCTTGACTTCTAAAGAAAAACTGCTATTTGTATCATCGTTTGTCTGGTTTCTTCATTGGGGAACACATTTAACATCAACTATTATTGAAGCAATGATCAAGATGTGACAGTTGGACAACCTGCACACGGTTCTCCCATTCTGCTCCAATCTACCCTATACTGACTTCAGTCACAAGAAAACATGCAAAACAAACATCAAGAGCATCCTGAAGACACCATTCTGACTGGTGATCTTTCTGCCATCGATCTACTCTACAATTTCACACATGCTAGTGTGAAGATGGATGGTATTGCTATTGTTTGGGGCAAAGATCCTGCCACTGGCACATTCTTTGTTGGTAATAAAGCAGTTTTCAACAAGAAAAAGATCCGTATTGCTCACTCTCATGAGGAGATTGACTTCTTCTATGAGGATGAAATGGCAGAGATTCTGCATCTTGCTTACAACTTCCTTCCTCGTACTGATAGGATTTTCCAAGGTGATTTCTTGGGTTGGGGTGCAGGAACTATCTTCACTCAGAATACTATCACTTATGAGTTTCCAGAAGTTGTAACTCAAAAGTTCATTGTTGCACCTCATACAGAATACTTTGCAGAGAATGATCTGCGTGATGCTGTAGCATCTCCACTTAAAGAGCATTTTGATGATAATCAGAAAGTCAAGTGGGTGCAACCTTGTGTTGATTGGATGAGAAGTCCTGAAACACCACAAATTGACACCACTGATGTCAAGTTTCTGGACAAACGTACAGCAGATTGCTGTAAGAAAATCATCAATGCTTTCATCCGTGAGGGTAAAGAACTCACCTATGAATTGCTGACGTTGGTGTTTGATTGTCCCAAACTTGCGGGTCTTTATCTCACTGTGATTGAGATGAAAGAGGATCTGATGGACAGTCTCAAGATCACAAACTGTCCCAAATCTTACATTGGTTCCCTGCAAATCAAGCAGGAAGGGTTCACTATTGCTGATGAATCTGGTCAAATTGTTAAACTTGTAGACCGTGAGATTTTCTCCATGAACAACTTTAACATGCCCAAACGGTGGCAGACACCTGGACGGTGAAACAAGTGGCACAGAGACCCTTGTAGGTGCCTCTCTGTGCCTTATACTATAGAAGTCAAAGGGACACACAATGATTCTCTCTCAAGCATCCTGCCTTAAGACACGTCAACGTATGTGGATCGGTCGGAAGACTGATAACGGTCCACAAGTTGGATATGGTGATCAACCAACACAACTCGAAACTGAGTGGATTGCTGGTGTTTATGCTGAAAAGTATGCGGCAGAAGCAAAAGCAAAGATTCCATCTTTTGAGTGATCTTCACTCTCACATTTTAATCTAATTCTTCTTCATCATGGGCACTCGTTCTCGCATTGGTATTCAACTTGCAGACAAATCTATTCTGTCAATCTATCAGCACTGGGATGGTTATCCTTCCTGGACTGGTCGCATCTTGAACACACATTACAACACAAAAGAGAAAGTTTCTGAACTGATTGATGGTGGTGATTGTTCATGTATCTGGACAAAAGATCGTTGGACTGGTAAAGAACTTGCTCCACATGTGATTGAGAATAAAGAAGCAGAAGAATATGGTCCTCAATACTATGCACAACGTGGTGAGGATTGTCCTCCTCGTCTTGATAAGAATGTAAAACAATTCATCGAAGATGGTGAAGAGTATGGATACATTTACCGCAATGGTGAATGGGTCTGCTATAATACTCGCAGTTGGGATGATAACTTCGGAAAGAAAGAAGTCATCCCCGAAGGTGCTCTTGCCTGCTAAATTACAATGTGTTATCCTACTATTCAAACACCTATGGACTACAATTCAATGTCTTATTCTGAACAACGTCGTGAACGTCTAAATGATGTCATCTTTGACTATATTTCAGACGAAGAAACATCAATGGAAGAACTGTTTGATGATATTATTGCAGAGGTCCGTGGTAGTCATGAATACTTTGCAAGATATGAGCAAAAGTGTTCAAAACTACTTGATAAGTTGGAAACAGTCACAGAGGCAAATCGTGCAGATTGGGAAGACTTCTGGAACAGCACTGGTGAAGAACTTTCGTCGTCGGATTGCTGATGGAAAGTCTATTCAAACTTGCAACTGAGGTCGCAGCATCATCACCATCTAAAAAGAAGGTTGGTGCTGTGTTACTCAAAAAGAACAAGGTTATCACTTGTGCTACCAACAATGAGAAGAAAACTCATCCAACTCAAGCACATTGGGCACAAAAAGTAGGACGACCTTGTAAGATCTATCTCCATGCAGAATTGTCTGCCTTAATTAAAGCAAAAGAGGAAGGAGATAAGATCGTTGTTGCACGTTTGGGTGGACACAATCAAGATGAATTAAGAATGGCAAGACCCTGCCCAGTTTGTGAGGCATATCTTAGAGATTGTGGCATCAAAGATGTATACTACTCTGTCACAAATAACAAATGGTCTTATGAACACTGGGAGGATTGATTGATGGCAACTTGGAAAGCAGATTTATGGGTGAACTCAGATGTTGGACAAATTACAACAACAGTTGAGGCAGCATCTTATAGTGGTGCTTTAGATCAAATCTATGCAAAGCATGGTGATATTACAACAATTTCTAATTTAAGAGAAGTTTCATATGGTGGAGGTTCTCTACTCTCTAGTGCTGGAGATATGGGAGGTTGGTTTATACTTGGTTGCATAGTTGGTGCAACTTGGTTGATCATGGAGTTCTGGTGGATTATTGTACCTGTCGCAGCAATTTGTGGTCTAGGTTGGATAGCAATGAAAACAGAACATTTATGGAATAAGTGAAGTAGTGGACACTTTGACAAACTGTCCACTATCGGTTGATTTGGACCCGTTTTCCTGTATTCTATAAGAGTCAAAGGAACGGAACCCATGCGAGACTTCATCTGTGTTTACTTCGGCAAGGATTGGGCAATCAATGCCCGTGGATTCACCAGTGCCAGACAGGCAGAATCTCATGGCAAATATATGATGCCTGTTCCTGGATGTTTCGGATTTGCTGTTATTGAAGAGGACATAGGTTGTTGGAATGTAGATTGGGATCGCAGCATGTTATCAGGTAAAGAGACAGTATCTCAGGACAATCTCGGTAACTTTGCAATCTCCTTCTGATGTTATTCACTTCTGGCAAATCTGAGCACACTCACCTCACTCAAAGTGTGTTCGAGTTCTTTACAACCAAATATGAGATTGACAGTGACGTTGAGGTTTATCACACTGACCTAAGTGATGATAATGCCTTCGGATTCACTGAGG
>CEVG01035546.1_pt1 | contig 39160 bp, 19 predicted proteins | sample 356511 | NCBI WGS metagenome assembly CEVG01 (sample SAMEA2623426, study PRJEB7988) | marine metagenome | biome: marine biome (ENVO:00000447); feature: surface water layer (ENVO:00002042); material: "saline water (ENVO:00002010), including plankton (ENVO:xxxxxxxx)" | depth 5 m | reverse complement strand
GCTAGCCATGCTTTTTGTGTGCTTTGTAAACTTTCAATTGTATTTTCAATTTTACTATTTGCAGTTTGTATTCCTTCAATTTTAGCAGTTTCTTCTGTGATTGCATCTTTAGTTTGTTTTATTTGTTCCTTTAAACTTTCTGCTTTTTCGGAAAGCAAAGTAATTCCTAGAAGTTGCTCGATAATAACACGTTGATCATTTTGCCGCATACTTAAAAAAGGTTCAGTATATGTGTTTAATGCAACAATATGCTTAAACATGTCATGACTCATACCTAAAAGTCCGTTTAAAAACTCTTGAGTTTTACGACTGTCTCCTTGGCTTTCGTCAATTAGTTCTTGCTCTTCATCGTTTACAAAGAACTTCATTATATTAGGAGAACGACCTCTTTCAATTCTATAATCTGTACCATCTTTTTCAAAATGAAGTGTAACTAACATACCTTTACTGTTAGTTTTATTAATTAAATTGTTTCTTTTTATATTTGTAAGGGCATTTCCGTATAATGCATAAGAAAGTGCATTGATAATAGTTGTTTTTCCAGTACCATTTCTTGATCCTGCATCATCTCCGCCTTGATCTAGATTTTCTCCTAGTACAAGTGTAAGTTGTTCTTTATTAAAATCAACTGCTTGAGTCTGATTACCCACACTCATGAAGTTTTTTACAGTTAAGTCCTTTACTTTTATCATTTACAGCTCATTATAGATGTCAAGTAACATCTTTTTGTTAAAATTATCACTATCTATTGCCGTAATTTCTTTAGCTACTATTTCATCTACACTTTCAAATTGTGTTATATCAAGTTCAGTAGTAATTTCTTCAATCTGCTTTTGCGGAATGAGTGTAATTTCTCTACATTTATGATTATTGATATAAGTTTCTTTTATAAACTGTGCTTCTTCGTAAGAAATTGGCAAATCTAATGTTACCCGTAGGTACATGTTTGGTTTAATTATATCTGAATTGGGATCAAGTAATTTACTCAGTGTTGTAGTTCTATATTTAGGACAGTCTTCCCAATCTAAATATTCTGGTTCTTTATTATTTGCTCGATCAAGAATCATCATTCCTCTTTTATCGTCCCAAGCATCGGCGTAATTATGTGGGAATGCATTACCTAAGTAATGTATTTTTCCTTGTTTCTGTCTTTTATGGAAATGTCCTGAAAATACATATTCTTGATTTTTAAAATGTTCTGCTTTAAGTTCACCTGTGTCAGGCATCTGCACCATTGCGTTCATATAAAAATTTGGTAGTTCAAAATGTCCAAACATATATTTGGCTTTACATTTTTGAATATCTTTCCATTCATCGCCTACCAACCAGGGAACAAGTGCTACATCCTCTATTTCTGTAGTTTTATATACTACAGTTATACCAGGAATATGCTTTGCAAACTCAGTTGAACTTACATCTCTTTTGTCTTTATAATATAAATCATGATTTCCTACAAACATATAGAATTTGTCAAAGGATTGTCCTAGTTTTTCAAGACACCTTATAGTACTATCCATTGTTGTAAGATTTAAACTGCTTCTATTATGATGCCAGTCACCACAAAATATTCCAGTTTCACAATTATTTTCTTTTGCTTTACTAATATACCAATCAATAAATCTTTCACAATCATCATTGTGAATTTTACTGTTACCTTTTAGGCCAAAATGGATATCTGTAAAGACCGCGGCTTTATTAAACACGTTTCATACCTTTCTCAGCTATACTATAGCGTATTTTTTGGGCTACGTCAAGCGTTATTTGCAGAATTTTTTGCCTGTCTTTCTTTTTCATGGCGCATTGCTTTCTCCCATTCACCTTGGGCTTGCCTTGTATAGCTAGGATTCATATGGTTCATTTCTAATATATCATCTCTGATGTTTTGGTTCCTTTTTTCTAAGTTTATAACCCTTACAAATGAGTTAGTAACCGCCGCTGTGTAGTAAGCAAACGGATTCTGTGACTTAGATTCGTCAAATTGCAGTCCAATTTGTGCTAATTGCAGTATTGCTTGACCCTTCATCTCATCATTATAGGTATATCCGCGAACATTGCCCCTAGTAGCATATCTATCACATAGTTTCATCCACATCATTGCTAGTTTATCAGTGGTTTTGCCGTCTTGTAAACTGAAATGTCCGTTTTCTAAACCCCCAGTCCAATGGCTTTTACCAACACATATCAATTGATCATCATCATTAAATTTGTAGTGTTGAAATGGTGGAAAGTTTAGTTTAACTTTTTTGTCCGCTTCTGTTTTTGGATTTTTCTTTCTACCTGGTTCATCTGGTATATGATCATACATCATAATACGGAATATTAGTTCTGTTTTTTCAATTTTTTTGTAATCTATTTCAAATTCTGCCTGTTTAACCTTTTTTCCTTGAGATTTCGCCTCTTCAAATGCTAGTAATCCTAGTCTTTTTGCTTTGTTGCGTTTAGCTTCAGCAATGGTCCTAATATTAATTTTCTCTATATTAGGTAATATAATGTCAAATTGGTGATAATCCGGATCTACAAAGCTACAATATGTGCTTTTACTCTTGTGTATCTCCTTAAGAATATCTTTGTTGTTTAAATAGTTTATTTTTCTCATTGGTTCTCCAAGTTATACTCCTTATTATAAACTACATACTTAAAAAAGTCAATAAATAAGTTATAAGGAGTGTAAAAAAATGCCAGAACCAGATTTAAGATTAAGAGCGGAAGAATCGCAAAAACGTAACTCGCAAAACCCTGCAAGTAGCTTAGAAAATGTAGCAGGATCAGCCTGGGACGATGTTAAACGTGTTGGTAGCGGGTTAAAAGATGCGTTTGTTGACACTTTACAAGAATCCAGTTATGGTAAATTTTTAAGGGCTATTAATATACTACCAGATGGCGTACCAGAAGAATTTGACTTCGGTGGCGCTTCTTGGGGCTCTAGTCAAGGAGCTCAAGATTGGCGTGTAAGATTAAGTATGCCTTTCAAATTTCGTTATAGTCCAGTACTTGATCCGTTAAAAGAAACTAATGGATTAATTTGGCCCTACACACCTCAAATTTATGTGACGCATAGTGCCGCATATACACCAATCAAGCCTGTACATAGTAATTATCCGTTTTTTGCATACCAGAATTCACAAGTGGATCAGTTTTCTATTACTGGAGACTTTTTAGTTGAAAATCAATTCGAAGCAAGATATTGGGTAGCCGCTAATCATTATTTAAGAAGTGTAACTAAAATGGCATATGGCGACACAAGAGATCAAGGTAATCCACCTCCTATTGTTAAGTTAAATGGTTATGGAGATTATGTTTTTAAAAATGTTCCAGTAATTATTACTAGTTTTGCTGTTGAACTAAACCAAGATGTTGATTATATCCAAGTTGAAGGCTTGGGAGAGAAAGGTACATATGTACCAACAAGAAGTAACATACAAGTTACTGTACAACCTATTTACAGTAGAAGAGCTGTAGAGTCATTTAGCTTAGATAAATTTGTCAACGGCGGATATATAGGTAATAGCGGTGGGTTCATTTAATGGCAAAATATAAAGCAGATAGTCCATGGTTCAAAACTAGAACAGTAAACAATCAATATTTGACTTTGCTTTCTATTAGGCCCATACCTGCAGAAGCAGATGATACTGTATACACAATAGAAGAACAGTATACGCACAGACCAGATTTATTAGCATTTGATTTATATGAAAATAAAGACTTATGGTGGGTATTTGCACAAAGAAACATGGATGTTATAAAAGATCCTGTGTATGATATTGAAGCAGGCACAAAAATTTTTGTTCCAAAAGGTCCATCGTTACGAAAATTCTTAGGAATTTAGCATGAACGATTTCACGGTTACTAATCCAAATATAAAAGTAAATTCAAGTAGTTTAGCAACAGGTCCTGAATTCATGACCAATACAACTACTGTAGATCCAAAAGCTGGAGTGGGTCCGCAGTATAAAGATGCAGTGCAAGGAAAATTTGCTAATGCTGTTGCATCTAAATTGGGTATAGGATCCTTTGGGCCTTTACCTAATGACTTAAGAGATTTTGCTAGTTACAACTATATATGGACATTAGGTTGTTTGAATAATCAGGAAATTAATTTTCCTGACAAAACTTATAGGAAAAGAGACCCCGAAGTAATCATTTTGCGTTCAGGCGGTAATGCAGGAGATGGCGGTGCAACAGCATATGAGTCAAAAGGCAAAGTTGAATATTATATAGACAACGTAGATATAAATTCAATTATAACTCCAACAGGAAAAACAAAACAAACTAATGCAGTAACAATCGATTTTGAAATAATGGAACCTTACAGCATGGGTTTATTTTTACAAGCATTACAGGTTGCCGCTTTACAGTCAGGACATAAAAATTATCTAGAAGCGCCATATTGTTTATCTTTAGATTTTAAGGGATGGAACGACAACGGAATCAATGTCAGTAAGCCTGAGTTACGCAGAATATATCCTCTAAAATTTGTTAACATAGATTTTGAAGTTAATGAAGGCGGAAGTATGTACAAAGTAAAAGCCATTCCTTGGAACGAAATGGCATTATCTGACCAAGCACAATCTGTTGCAACAGATGTTACTATAGTAGGAAAAAACGTACAAGAACTTTTGCAAACAGGAGGTAAAAGTTTAGCTGAAATATTGAATAACAGAGAGCAAGAAAAGAAAAAAGCAAAAGAAGTAGTAACACCTAATGAATATGTGATTATTTTTCCTAAAGGTAGAACATCAGCAGATGAAAATTTACTAGGAGAAACAGAAGATGATGTTGGAGCAACAATTGATCCTAACAAAGAATCTGGCGGTGAAAGAGAATTATCTGAAGAAAGAAAAAAGCAGATATACGAATCTATAACTGGAGAAAATAATGCACAAGTACCAAAAGATTTTGATGCTGAATTGAGCAAAATGTTAGGCACTATAGTAAAGCGTAGTGCAATAGGAGAAAGTATAAGAGACTTTGCAGAAAAGAAAGAAAATTTAAACGATATAGGTAAATCAAATTTAGTTTCATCATATCTTGATGGAGGACAACAACCTTTTGGCAGGCCTAAATTTGTCGAAAGTGAAAAAACCAAAGGTTTATTTGAAAGAGGCAAAGTACAAATTAGTGATAACGGAAGGGCGTTGACTTTTAAATCAGGAACTACGGTTCAAGAAATAATTGAAGAAGTTATAATCCTTAGTGACTATGGCAGAAAACTAGCAGAAGCAGAACCTGACCAATTTGGAATGATACCTTGGTTTAAAATTCAACCAAGTGTGTATATGATTACTGATACAAAACAAATGGATTTATCAGGAAAATACCCAATGGTTTTTGTTTATAGGGTAATACCATATAAAGCACATATCAGTAGGTATTCTCCTGTGACAAAAGCATCACCAGGAATAGAAATGCTAAGATCACAGGCAGTAAAAGAATATGATTATATCTACAGTGGAAAAAATGATGATGTATTGAAATTTGATCTCAACTTTAATCTTGCTTTTTTTACAAGTATAACACCTTTTGGAGGAAAAACACAGTCTGGCATAAAAGATGCTGAACAAAACCAAACAGCAGGAAAAAATCAAAATCCAAAAACAAAAACAATAGAAGGTGACGCAAATAATATATCACAAACCGGAATTGCTACATTACAAGAAAAACTTAAAGCAGGAACAGGAGGCTTAGGAGGAACTGAATTAAACAGTGTTCAAACAGCTATAGCAAGAGATTTTAATGATGCACTTGTAAACAGTCCTGTAGATTTGATAACTGCAAATATGACAATTATGGGAGATCCATATTATATTGCTGACAGTGGAATGGGCAATTATTCTGCTGGAACAACTCCGTTAATTAATCTAACAGAAGATGGTACTATGGATTATCAAAGCACTGAAGTTGATGTTTTAATAAATTTTAGAACACCTTTAGACATTAGTGCTACAGGCAATTACGAGTTTCCTAGACTAGGAATTTCACCAACTGGTGCGTTTAGTGGATTATACCAAGTAATTTTTGTAAGGAACAGTTTTAGTGAAGGAGTATTTACACAAGATTTAAGGATGATTAGGCGTAAGAATCAAACAGGTGTTGATACTAAATCAGAACCAACATCAGAAAAGAATTTAGCACGTGATGTAGACGTTGAAGATACAAAGAATGTGCGTACAGATCAAGGATCAGGAGCAAGTGGTCCTGGATTACCTGGAGGCGATCCACTTATATATTCAAATGATGCAGAATCGTCAGTTACAGGTCCTGGCTTGCCTGCAGGTGATCCGGAGATTTATTCATGAGCACACCTCCAAATCAACTTACTAGAGGAGTTAAGCCTGATTGGATGAAAGGTTCTGGACCTTACATAGGTCGTGTGGTTAATCATCTTGATCCAGAATACATGGGTTCAATAGAAGTTGAAATATTAAAAATTACAGAATCAGGAAATGCTGAAGAAAGCAGTGGATTTTTAGTTCCTTGCAAATACCTATCGCCTTTTTACGGAGTAACACCAAGAGCAGGTGTAACAGAAAATGATGGGTACGACTACACACAAAAAAGTTATGGTATGTGGGCAATTCCGCCTGATGTTGGTGTAAAAGTAATGGTAATTTTTGTAGAAGGTAATTATGGTTATGGTTACTGGATGGGGTGTATTCAAGATAATTTTATGAATTTCATGGTACCAGGAAATGCATCTACAACATATAACGACCTTGATAAATCAAAAGCATTACCAGTTGGAGAATTTAACAAAGTAAAAGAAACAGGCGCAGGAAGAGATCCTACACAATATATTAAACCACATGCAAAAGATCAATATGATCAATTAACTGCACAAGGATTAACAGTTGACACAATAAGAGGCATAACAAGTTCTAGTGCAAGGCGTGAAACACCTAGTATGGTTTTTGGTTGGAGCACGCCAGGACCATATGATAGAAGACCAGGCAAACCAAAAGCAAAATACGGAGAAAAACTTGCTCAATCAGATATTCCGTTTAGTAGACTAGGTGGTTCTAGTATTGTTATGGATGACGGAGATGCTTCCTTAGTCAGAAAAACAAAAGCATCGGCTGGCGGTAGTGAATACGCAAACGTAGAACAAGGAGAAAAAGGTGATGTTACTGTGCCTGCAAATGAGTTGTTAAGACTGCGTACAAGAACAGGACACCAAATACTTTTACATAATTCTGAAGATTTAATTTACATAGCCCATGGTAGCGGAAACAGTTGGATTGAAATGACAGCTAACGGTAAAATTGATATCTATGCGGCAGACAGCGTAAGTATACATTCTAATAATGATTTTAATTTCAAGGCAGATAGAGATATTAATATTGAAGCTGGCAATGATATAAATGTATCAGCCGGTGCAAAAATTAATCAAACATCAACAGCAGATTTAAATATAAAATCAGGTGCTGGATTAAACACTGAATCATCTGGTGCATACAACATAAAATCTGGCGCGGCAATGAATATAGAAAGTTCCAGTGCTTTTAATATAAAATCAGGTGCAGTATTAGCACTAGGTTCAGCCGCTAATTTTGAAGTTACTGCTGGTGCAGATGGAGTAATTACTGCTAGTGGTTCTAATAACTTAGCATCATCAGCACACAAAATTACTGCTGGTGCAATCAGCTTTAACGGAGCACCTGCTTCTACAGCAGGAAGCCCAGGCGGCGCAGGTTCAGCTGAAGAAGCTAAAAAACCAACAAGGTTGCCGGAACACGAACCTTGGGGTGGACATGAAAGTGGTGATCCTACTCAGCATACTCCTGATAAAACAATAAGTGGAGGTACTGCACCAACAAGTACTGGCGCAACTCCAATTAGAGATACATTTAGGAAAAATCAATAATGGGTGGTATTTGTTTAGAAGATGACTTTGTTGTAGACAGTGAACAAAAAATAGTTGGTATATTAAAAGCTGATCCGACTAGGCCTAAAACTGTAACAATAGGAGTAAAAGATATCATAATAGAAGGAGATCACGTTGTAGATCCAGATGGAGATAGGATTCCAAGACCTGATGATCCTAGGGTAAGAAGTATAAGTGATAATCAAGTTTTTATAGGAACTAAAAAAATGATCATAGATGGAGATCAAGTTACATTGGAAAGAGGCACTCCTCCATCAGATTATATTGCTTTTGCTAAAGCATCAAATAGTGCAGTAACAATAGGTTAAATACAGTATGAGCACAATTGAAAAGAAACTATTTAAAGAAATAACTGTAGCTGGAAATCAGCGTACAGAAGAATATGGACCTGGTACAAAAGCATATAGGGGAATAAGCACAGTAAACCCTAATAGTACTAATCCTGTTCTTTACGATCTAGCTCTAATTAAACAGGATATTATCAATCATTTCCATATTAGACAAGGCGAAAAATTATCTGATCCGTCTTTTGGAACAATTATTTGGGACGTTTTGTTTGAACCATTGACAGAACAGATTAAAGATTTGATTATACAAAATATAACAAGAGTTATTAGTAGTGATCCAAGGGTAACAGTGAATAATGTTACAGTTGATCAATATGAAAGTGGTTTACAGGTAGAATGTTCTTTAATATATCGTCCATACAATATTTCAGAAACTATGCGTCTACAGTTTGACGAAAATGCTGGGTTTATTGCCTCCTAATTATATACACAGTTAACTACCTACGATAAATATTAAAAAGGAAATAGTATGTCGAGCACAGATAGACAAAATAGATTATTAGTAGCAGAAGATTGGAAACGTATATATCAATCTTATCGTAACGCAGACTTTAGAAGTTACGATTTTGATAATTTACGCAGAACAATGATCAACTATCTGCGTGAAAATTATCCCGAAGATTTTAATGATTATATAGAAAGTTCAGAATATCTTGCACTTATTGATTTAATTGCTTTCCTTGGACAAAATTTAGCATTTAGAATGGATTTAAATGCTAGAGAAAATTACTTAGAATTAGCAGAACGTAGAGAAAGCGTACTACGACTTGCAAGACTACTAAATTATAATCCTAAAAGAAATATAGGTGCAAATGGTATTTTAAAAGTTGCAAGTATTTCAACAACAGAATCATTTTTGGATTCAAATAATATTAATTTAGCTGATCAAACAATTATATGGAACGACCCAGCTAACCCTAATTGGTACGAACAGTTTATAAAAGTTATAAACAGAGGATTGCCAGTAAACGCTACTTTTGGAAAACCAATTAAAAAAGCAACCATAGATGGAATAGCATCAGAACAATATAGAATTAATAGTACAAATTCAGATCTTCCAAGATTTAGTTTTCTTAAAACAGTAGACGGACAATCTGTACGTTTTGAAATTGTATCAACTGATATAGATACAACTATTAAAGAAGAACCACCGTTACCTGGAAACAACTTTGCATTAGTTTACAGAGATGACGGTAAAGGATCAGGAAGTTCTAATACAGGATTTTTCTGCCATTTTAGACAAGGAACTTTAGATGAAGGTTCTTTTACAATATCTAATCCTAGTACAAATCAAACGGTAGCAATAGACGCAACTAATATTAACAATTCAGATGTTTGGTTATACAAGTTGAATGCACAAGGTGTTGAAGATGAAATTTGGACCAAAGTAGATGCTGTAGAAGGTAACAACATAATTTACAACAGTCTTAATAAAAATATAAGAAATATTTATAGTGTGTTGACTAGAGTAGAAGATAGAATTACATTAATATTTTCAGACGGAGTGTTTGGAAACTTACCACAGGGTGATTTTAAAATTTATTATAGAACAAGTAAAAATCAAAATTTAGTTGTTACACCTGCAGACATGCGGGGTATAAGCATAGATATACCTTATCTTAGTAGAATAGGAAAAGTTGAAACACTTACTATGACTTTTGAATTACGTTACACTGTAGATAATGCTTCCACATCAGAAACAAATTTAAATATTAAAGAGAGAGCACCTAGCACTTATTATACACAAAATAGGTTAGTTACAGCAGAAGATTATCAACTTGGGCCTCTCAGCGTTAGCCAAGAAATTATAAAAACAAAAAGTGTCAATAGAACATCAAGTGGTATTAGTCGATATTTTGATCTAGTTGATGCTACAGGAAAATACAGTAAAACAAATCTGTTTGCAACTGATGGTGTAATATATAAAGAAAAGTTATTAGAAAAAGACAAATTTACATTTGCAACTCAAACTGATATTGAAGGAATAATATTAAACAAAATTGAACCTATCTTAAGCGGAAAAAAGGTACGGAATTACTACTTCAGTGAGTTTCCAAAAATAGAAGTAAATGATTTGAATTTAACCTGGTATCAAAATACAACTGATACTAATTTGACAACTGGATATTTTGAAAATGTTAATAATATTAAACAAACGCTTGGAACATTCACAACAAGTATTTTGAAGCTAATCAAAGCAGGTTGTAGCGTTAAGTTTCAAGCACCTGCGGGTCAGCATTTTACTCCTACAGGAACACTCAAAACCGGAGATGCAAACTATTTAGGTGCTGTTACATACAAGTGGGTTAAAATTGTAACTGTAAGTGGCAATGGTACAGAATTAAATGCAGATAATTCTGGACCGGTTTTGGTTAATGATGTAATACCAACTGGAGCTCAACTAGTAGAAATAAAACCAGCAATAGCAACTACAATTGAATCAGATGTAAAAACACAGATAGTCGATCAGGTATTTGCAAATAGAACATTTGGATTAAGATTTGATAGAGATTTAGGACAATGGCGTTTGGTTACAGAATCTAATTTAGATGTTACAAGTGATTTTAGTATCGGTAAAACTGGAGATATTACAAATCAAAAAATTGATGCTAGTTGGCTTTTAAAATTTACCACAGATGGCGAAGCGTACAATATTGAATATAGAGGTTCAAGATACATTTTTGAAAGTGATAAAGAAATAAGATTTTACTATGACAGTAGTGACAAGATTTACAATAGTTTAACAGGTAAGATTATAAAAGATAGAATTACTGTTTTAAATATTAATACTAGACCCGATTCTATACAAAATTTTACTATCGATCAAAATTGGGAAATTACAGAAGAATATAGAGATGGCGAAGGATATATCAATAGCAAAAAAGTACAGGTTACATTTTTTGATGAAGACGACGACGGTGTAGTTGATGATCCACAAATTTTTGAAGAAATAGTTGCTCCGTCTGTAAATGAATCTACAAAATATGTTTTCCAAAAGAAATATGTAACAACTGACAGTGTTGAAGATTTTAATTATATTTCAAATGAAGAAGCAAATATAATTGTATTAGCAAATAAATCTGCTTTAGGTACATTAACAGTGTATAATGATGGGCAAATCTTTTATTTTATTACAGAAAATATATTTGAAGTCTATAATAAAACTACAGGTACTACTTCCCTTACTACAGATTATAAAGCATTTGTTGGTAGAGATAAAATTAAATTTCATTATGTACATGCGGCAGATGACACAACAAGAATTGATCCAAGTTCTAGTAACATAATAGATACTTACGTACTCACACGTTCATACGATAATACATTTAGGCAGTATTTAGATGGAACATTAGCAACAAAACCTTTGCCACCGTCATCAGATGCATTATTCACAAGTTATGGTGGTGATATAAACAAGATAAAATCATTAAGTGATGAAATAGTATATCATCCTGTTAAGTACAGAGTGTTATTTGGAACAAGGGCAGAAACTAATTTGCAGGCAAAATTTAAAGTTGTTAAAAATCCTGATATAGTTTTGAATGATAATGACATCAAGTCAAGAGTTATAAGTTTGATTAATCAATACTTTGCATTAGATAACTGGGATTTTGGGGAGAAATTTTATTTTTCCGAATTAAGCACTTATGTTATGAAACAAATGGCTCCTGATGTTGTAACCTTTGTAATTGTACCAGAACAAGTGAATCAGTCATTTGGAAGTTTATATGAAATCAAGTCAGAACTTGATGAAATTTTTATTAGTGGTGCAACTGTTAATGACATAGAAATAATTGACGCAGTTACAGCAAGTAAACTTAATTCTTCCGGCGACGTGATAACAAATACTTCAAACACAAATGTAGGTATAACAAGTGCTAATAATGTTACTACTACTAGCACACCTACGTGTACAAGCTCTACAACTACAAGCACAAGCACAAGCACTTCAAGTTCTGGTAGCTCAGGTAGCAGTGGATCAGGTAGCAGTGGATCAGGTAGTAGTGGATCAGGTGGTAGTGGATCCGGCGGCGGAGGTTATGGTTACTAATGGCTTTTGAAAATAATCAAAAAGAACCAGCTTTACCAGGCGGTGATAAGAACTATAAAAGACGTTCAGCAAATCACTTACCTAAATATTTTAGAACAGAATTTAACAATAAATTCTTAAATGCAACTCTTGACCAAATGCTTCAGCCGGGCGTTGCTGAAAAAATTAACGCCTATTACGGAAGAAAAGTCAGCAAAGCATTTAATCAGAGTGATAATTATGTAGGCGATTTTACAACAGAGCGAGAAAACTATCAATTAGAGCCTGTCAGTGTAATCAAAGATAATTTAGGCAACGTAAATTTTTATGCTGATTACAATGATTTTATAAACAAAACTAAAATAGTTGGTGGTTCTACTGAAGACCATAGTGTATTAAATTCACAAGAAACATACGCATGGAACCCACATATTGATTGGGATAAATTTGTAAACTTTAGAGAATATTATTGGCTACCAACCGGACCTACTACAACAACAGTCATAGGACAAACTAAAGAAGTACAAAGTGAATATACAGTAAGACTTTCTGATAATGTTGATAATGTAACATATTTGTTTACGCCTGATGGATTAACAAATAATCCTACAATAACTTTGTATAGAGGGCAAACTTATAGATTTGACATTGATACACCTAGTTATGCATTTGCTTTTGCAACACAAAGAAGTTTTACTCCTGGACAAGAAGTAGGAGACTCATTATCAAATGTAAGTTTAATTTACGATACTGGTGTAAAAAAATATGATGAAGATGGTGCCGAAACAGATGATGTATATCTTGACAAAGGCACAATTGAATTTACTGTGCCGGATACTGCTCCGGATCAACTTTATTATATTTCTAAAACAGATCCTAATGTATCTGGTTTTATCAAAGTTTTTGATATAGAAGAAAATACTGAAATAAATGTAGAAGCAGAAATATTAGGTAAGAAAAATTATACCACAAGTGCAGGCTGGGCTTTAAGCAATGGTATGAAATTAAATTTTGCTGGACAAGTTACTCCTACAAAATATGCAACTGGAGAATGGTACGTAGAAGGTGTAGGAGAAGAAATACAGCTTGTCAGTCAAGAAGATTTGAATGTTAGTGGATTGTTTACAGAAGATATCGAAGTAGAATTTGATAAGCAAGAGTTTGATTATTATCCTTTTAGTGAAGCACTAGGATTTCCCCAAAATAAAGATTATATTGTTATTAACAGAGGTAGCCAAGACGGAAATCTCTGGAGTAGATACAATAGGTGGTTTCATAAAAGCGTAATAGAAAAATCAGCTGAATTAAACGGTCAAAGTATTGCAATAGATCAAAATTCTAGAGCTAGTAGGCCTATTATTGAATTTGAAAAAGGATTAAAATTATTTCAATTTGGAACAAAGACAAAAACAAATATTGATTTAATTGATACTTTTACAATAGATGCATTTTCTACTATTGAAGGATCTTTAGGTTATAATATTGATGGTGTAAATTTAACCAACGGTATGAGAGTTTTATTTACTGCTGATACAGACTTGTTAGTCAAAGGAAAAATTTATACAGTTAAATTTATAACAGTTAATAACAGAACTCAAATTTCACTTGTAGAAACTACTGATTCAACACCTCAATTAAATGAAACAGTTTTAGTTACAGCGGGTAATGCCAATAGAGGAAAATATTTCTACTATGATGGTACAACTTGGAAACAAGCACAAAATAAAAATAGTGTCAATCAACAGCCGTTATTTGACATGTATGATGACAATGATGTAAACTATTTGGATTCAACCACTTATGAATCTTCGCAGTTTATAGGAAACAAAGTTTTTTCATATAATAGAAGCAATGGAGTCAATGATACTGAATTAGGATTTCCGCTAGAGTACAGAAGTATAGAAAACAGCGGAGACATATTATTTACTTTTGACCTGCTACAAGGATCTTTTGTTTATACAAAAGACAATACATTAGTATCTGAAGGAACTGATAAAGGTTTTTTAAGAAAATACAAAGATAGAACTAATTATACACTAACTAATGGTTGGCAAAAAGCAGACAAAGACAGTACACAAAATGTAATACGTCAATATGTACATGACGGGTCAGCACGGTATGAGATAGACATGTATGATGACAAATCATTTATAGATACAGCATGGCTTCGTGTGTATGTTAACAATAAAATTAAAAAAATTACAACTGATTTTGTTATTGAAAAAGATGTTAATAATCACAGTTACATAAAATTTAACAATGATCTAACAGATGGAGATATAATTGTTATTAAATGTAGATCAAGATTTCCAAAAAATAAAAACGGATATTATGAGATTGCAAGTAATTTAGAAAGAAATCCAATTAATTCAAATGTTAATCAATTTACTTTAGGTGAAGTAAATGATCATGTTGCGTCAATCGTAGAAGAAGCAAATGAATTTGTTGGACAATTTCCTGGCACAAGTAATATGCGTGACATTGGAAACTTAACAAGATTAGGAAAGAAATATTTAAAACATTCAGCACCACTTAATTTTCCTTTATTCCATTTTTTAGATGAATCTTCAAATGTTATTAAAGCATTAGAATTTGCAAGGAAAGAATACGGTAAATTTAAAAGGTTGTTTGTAGAAGTAGCAACAAATTTAGGATACGAAGGTGATGTAAAAATACATTTTGATAAAATTATGCAGGAGATTAATAAAGATAAAATTAGTCACATGCCATTTTATTTTAGTGATATGGTTGCTACAGGTGGAAATGTTGTAAATACCTTTGAAATTGAAGATACTGATGAAAAGTTTTTTCCTTTATCTGCAATATACGATATTAATACGCCTAGCAATAAGTCAGTACAAATTTATCTTAACGGATTACAATTAATTTACGGAAAAGATTATACATTTAATACTGAAGGATTTGCTGTTATAACAGCTACAAAACAAATAGGCGACAAAATATTAATTTACGAATATGATAATACAAATGGTAGTTACGTACCTCCAACACCTACTAAGTTGGGTTTATATCCTAAGTTTGAACCTGACTTTTATATTGATGATACTGTAAAAACAGCAAAGGCGCCTGATATTCCTACAGGTCCTTATAAAGTATACGGCGTAGCAGGACCTGATCAAATGGGTAGCGGAAAGTTAGGTTGGTTCTATCCTCTTTATACAACAATTACTGAAGCTCAAACAAGAGATACTGAATTGGGCGGATCCGGCCAAGCTCATGCACACACTTTTAAAGGATTGAATAGAACATTCTTTATGCCCAACAGCGTTGCAAATCATGGTGTACAAGATGATGAAACAATAGAGGAATGGACCGAAGGTGTGCCAGTTATTCAAGGACATGACGGAAGTAAAATTACTGCGTACAAAGATTATAGAGATAATTTAATATTAGAATTAGAAAAAAGAATATACAATAATCTTAAAGTAAGTTATGATGTGAGTCTATTTGATATTAATGATTTCGCTCCTGGCTTAGATAGAAAGACAGGATTATCAAAAACACAAATCGATAATGCAATGATAGCTGACTTTTTAGCTTGGCTTAGATTAGTTAATGAAGAATATACTAAACAGGCATACTATGATAGAGAAAACAGTTTTACTTTTAACTACGGACAAACAACTTATTTAAATACTGAATTATTACCGGGTTGGTGGCGTCAAGCATTTATGTATGCATATGATACAGATCGTCCTCACACTCATCCTTGGGAAATGTTAGGAATAAGTGTTAAACCTACTTGGTGGGAAACACAATATGGACCAGGTCCTTATACTAGGAATAACTTACCATTGTGGCAGGATTTATCAGCAGGTATAGTAAGACAACCAAACTTTAAGGTTGATAAAAAATATGTTAGACCTAATTTACTTAACACAATACCAGTAGACGAAAATGGTAATCTATTAAGTCCTAACGATTGCGGCCTATCTCAAAATTTCAATATTGGCACTACTAGAAATAGTTTTAAATTTGGTGACGGTGCTCCAGTAGAAACAGCTTGGAGAAGAAGCAGTGAATATCCGTTTTCATTGTTAAGAGCTTTAACAGCTAATAAACCTTGTAAGACTTTTGCAACAGCATTTGATAGAATTAGGCAGAAACGCAATAGTGCAAACCAAATTATATACAGTACCTCCGGAAAACAGATAGAACTTTCTCAACTTGTATTTCCTACAGTATTGTCAGACACTGCTCAAACTTTTACAAGTGGACTTATAAATTACATATTTGATTACCAAACGTCAATTAACAATGAACAGATTGCAATTTATAAAGATCGTGTAAAAAACATTACAAATCAAATAGGTTTTAAAATTGGTGGTTTTACAGATAAAAATAAATTTAAATTGTTGTTAGATAGTAGAACTCCTTTAAATGAAGGTAATGTATTTGTTCCAGAAGAAAATTATAAAATATTTTTAAATTCTAGTTTCCCGCAACAAGAAGTTTCTTATAGCGGAGTAATTGTAGAAAAAAGACCTGAAGGATATTATATAAAAGGATATGACAACCAAAATCCTAAATTTAATTATTATCCCACATCTGAAAGATCTAATGATCCTTTAATTAATGTAGGTGGAGTAAGTGAAGCTTACGTTGATTGGAGTAGCGGAAAAGTTTACGTTGTAGGCACTATTGTTAAAAATAGTAATAGCTTTTATAGAGCTACAAAAACACATACTAGCGGAGCATCTTTCGAAGAAGAAAACTTTTCAAAATTACCTTCATTACCGTTAATAGGCGGTAGAGATGCGTTTGTAAGACAGAATTTTGAAAATAGATTAACACAGCTTAACTACGGAAGTCTTTTACCTACAATCCAAGATGTTGTTGACTTTTTACTAGGTTATGAAAAATATCTTAATGAAGTAGGTTTTACATTTAGTGAATTTAGAACAGACAGTTATGAAGTATCAAACTGGTTAACTTCAGCAAAAGAGTTCATGTTCTGGACCACACAAAATTGGGGGTCTGGTTCTATTATTACTTTAAGTCCAGCGGCAGATAAAATTAATTTTACAAGCAATTATTCTACTGTAGATAATGTCTACAATACTTTTTATGGCTACAGCATTTTAAAAGCAGACGGAAAAAAACTAGATAAAGAAAACTTAAAATTTGCAAAAGATTCAGATAATAATTTTAGTTGTAGAACAATTAATACTGCTGATGGCATATATGCAATAAAATTACCGTTAGTATCTAAAGAACATGTAGTATTAATTGATAATGTAACAGTATTTGGAGATGTAATTTATGACATTGCTCCTGGATACAGACAAGAACGTATCAAAGTGTTAGGATATAGAACCGATGAATGGAATGGTAGCTTAAACATACCTGGATTTATATATGACGATGCACAAGTAACAGAATGGACAACTTGGACTGACTATGCAATAGGAAGTATCGTAAAATACAAAGAATTTTATTATTCAGCAAAAAACAAAATTGCAGGCACAGCAACGTTTAATGATGATCAATGGGTAAGATTACAAGATAAACCTCAAGCAGGTTTATTTGCAAACTTTGATTATAAAATAAACCAGTTTGCAGATTTTTATGATTTAGATAGTGATAACTTTGATACTGAACAGCAAAAACTAGCTCAACATTTGATAGGTTATCAAAAAAGAAAATATCTAGAAAATATTATTAATGATGATGTAAGCCAATATAAATTTTACCAAGGATTTATACAGGACAAAGGCTCAAAAAATGCTTTAACAAAATTATTTGATGCATTAGCAAGTGCAAATCAAGATAGTTTAGAATTTTATGAAGAGTGGGCAATTAAAGATGGACAGTACGGTGCCAGCACAGGGTTTGACGAAGTTGAATATAAATTAGACGAAAAACAATTTAAGCTCACTCCACAGCCTATTTTATTAACAAACCAAATTTCAGGTACAGAAACAGATTTAATTTATAGAATACCGGAATACGAGACTTATCTAAAACCGCAAGGATATAATCATAGGCCATTTCCTACAAAATACATTACTAAAGGATACACAAAAGATAGCGGATATGTTAATCCGCAGGACGTAGATTTTATTATTGGTTCTTACGAATCACTAATAGATCTTGATGTAGATAAACTTTATAAAAATAATTATGTATGGGTAGGAAATGTAAATTTTGACTGGAGCGTGTATCAGTATACACAGATGCCTTACAATATTCAGGAACTTTTAAAAGAAGATACGGGATTTAGTATTAGAATAAACGGAACACCTAGTGATATCAACAAAGGTGATATATTAGGTTTAATAGATATTAAAAAAACTACTTTTGATCCAGAAGATTCTACCCAAGAAGCTACTTTTACAGCTATCAATACAAAAGGCTTTTTCAAAGTTAAAGAAGTCAGTCAAGATAAAATTACTTTTGATACAGACACAAAAGTTGATGAAGATTTAACAGGACTTACTGGTACACTTACGTACTTCAAATCTGTTAGAGCTAAAGATCTTAACGAAGCAAATGATATTGCTCAAAGGGCGGCTAATAGAGGTTTTAAAATCTGGATAGACGACAACGGTACGGGCAGATGGACGGTACAAGAAAATACAGGAAAGTATGAAGAACAAATAGTAGTTTCTAACACCCAAACTATAGAAGATTCTACAAGTGGAGGTGCTTTTGCAACAGCAATAGCAGTTGATCTACGCAATGGTATAATGGCAGTTGGTTCACCTGAAAATGAAGACGGAAAAGTTTTTGTGTATACAAGAGCATCAGAAAGTTTAAATTGGCAACTGCAACAAGTCTTGGATGCACCTATTAACATTGCAGGACCCGGACAAGGGTTTGGTTCAAGTATTGATATTTCAAGTGATAATAAATGGTTAATGGTAGGAGCACCTAACGCATCATTTGCAAAAACAAATTTTCAAGGAAATTATGATGCGACACAAAATTATATTACAGGTAATATTGTAGAATATCAAAATTCCAATTGGCAAGCTGTAAAAGATATAGAAGGAAGTCAGCCAAATATTCTGTTTAACAGTTTTGGCAACTACAATCAAATATTATACAATCTCAATCTTGACGAAGAAAATTCAGAACAAGTTCCTTTGTTACTTGCAGGTAATTATCCTTTTACTAACACCACAGCAGATCACTTTTTAGTTAGAGCTCCTAGAGCAACATATCTTGGAATAGATTTAGAAGATGAAGTAAAGTTACAATGGAATAAAAGAACAAATGCAAATCAGCAACAGGTTACTTTGTCTGACAGAGATCCATTTGACGGAACTATACCGTACATTACAAAGGAATTTTTAGAAACTGATCATACTGTATCAAAGAAAGTAGATTTAATTTTTTACATAGATCAAACAACTAATATTCCTAATATAGGTGAAACTGTTACAACATTAGGTGCCACAGCTAAGGTAATTTATACTTTTGCTGTTGGCGGTTCAACTACCATTTATTGTAATGAACAGAACGGTGTTTTTCCAGCTTCAAATAGTTTGTTTATAGCTGGTAATGATTTCGTTGGTGAATATACTATAGCCGGACCTAATGACACCACAAACACAGCTTCAGAATTGGGCGGATATCTATTCATTCAAACATCACCATACAGTGTTGGCACCACGAACAGCGACTCTGGTAGAGGGCTGGTTATCAAAGATGTTGTAACAGACAGCACCAATACAGGAAGATATTATTATAATATTTTAGATATTGAAACAGCTACAATTGACAGTTTAAACACACAACACAGTTTGGTCAGAACCTTAACACACAGAGGAGCACCAGGACCTGGAGGCACAGATCAACCCACACTTGATTCAAGATTTGTAATGAGAGCTCCTAAAGCATTAACTGACACTATCCAAATAGGAGATAGTGTAGATGTCTACTTTAATAATCTTAAGAAAACAGTATATACTTTAGTTGTTGATAGTCCTACCTCGGTTGTACAAGGAGAGATTCTAACACAAAATAATTCAAATGCAACTGCAACTGTTTTTGCAAATGCTACAAATACTACTACAATACAAGTTACAAATATTACAGGTACATGGGACACAGTAGATTTAATAGTTGGATCACAAAGCGGACCTCTCGTTAGACGACCAACTGTGATTCCTAACACAAATGTTTTAGTGCAACCTAGTGATATCGGACTTACATATGAAAATGTTAACAAAACACAAACTTTGGTTGACAAATGGGATGGGTATATCGAATACGTAAACTTATTTTTCTTAAACGGAGAATTATTTGAACCAGTGGTAGGGCAGACTGTACGTGATGTCACTACTGGTGCAACAGCTGAAGTAGCGTACTATCAAAGAAATTTAAACAGGATAGTAATTTTTGTTAAAAATATATCAGGCAGTTGGAGCAGAGGTGATTTGTTTGGTGACAATGCTGAAATAGAAATGTTGGCATATGGTCCAGGACCTGACCCTGATGCTTTTGGTAGAACTGGTATCTACAGTGTTGATAGAAAATTAGGACAAATACAACAAGTTTCTCTAGGTTATAGCCCGGCAGACATAGGAAAGTTATTAGTGTTTGATACAGGATCAAACATTCCTACTCTTGTTCCTTCAAACATAACCAATTTACCACCTGGAAACCAGTATGATCAAATTATAGGTGGAGAATATTGGTTATATAAACAAGGACAAGTCGCTGGTATTCCAAGATTAGCTAATATTCCAGGAAGCAGTAATGCAGATTGGTCAGAAGTATTTGTAATCAACACAACACCTAACGGTACAGCAAGTTCATTTGCTAACGAAGGTATTGTATATGCATATCAAAGATTTGGCGGGAATTATCAATTTGATAGCGGAATTGTATCTTCAAACAGACGAGATAATCATAGATTTGGTAGCAAGGTAAGGATAGGTTTACAAAATAATTTGTACAGAGGATTTATTTCTGCTTTAGATGATGAAACTACATCAAATCCTGGTAGGATATATTTTATTAAAAATGGTACAGAGAACAATAACATTTATTCTTGGGAATATGCTAAAAATAAAAAGTTCAAAGGAACATATGATGAATCTTTATCATATGTAGAAAATGATATTGTTTATCTAGGTGGCAAATTGTTCACTGCAACAACTAATTTATTACCTGGCGCATTTAATCCAGAATTTTGGACATCTACTGATGATTTAATTGATTATGTAGGATATGTTCCAAATGATACTGGATTAAAAGTAGTAAATGATAGTTCATTAGATAGCGTAATTGATCAAAATGGATTATATGATTTTGGCACTGATTATGATGTAAGTGCAGACGGACAAGTGTTAATAACTTCTGTAAAGTACGAAACAAAGCCAAATGTAGTTGCAATATATAGAAATAACAGAGGTTATTTTGGTTGGAGCCAAGATATAGAAGCACCTACTACAGGATCGGATTTTGGTAAAAGTGTTAGGATTAGTAATGACGGTACATTGATTGTGATATCAGCTCCAACTGATGACACAGTTAAAAATGATCAAGGCAGAGTTTTTGTATACAAACAAATTAATGGAAGATTCGAACAGGTACAAATTTTACAAAGTCCACAAAATGAATCAGCAGAAATGTTTGGATTTAGAATTGAATTTGATGGAGAAACTTTAGCAGTAAATTCTAAAAATGCAGATAACTTTAATCAGACTACATTTGATAAATCTGTTACTACATTTGACAATAAATTCACAAACTTTAGGTATGAAACTGAAGAAGGCGGAACAGTATATGTATACCAAAATGTAAATGATAGATTGTTGTATGGAGATAGCTTAAGATACGAGACACCGTTTAGTAATGTAAATTACTTTGGACGAAATTTAGCATTGGCGGGCAATCACATATATGTTGGTCTACCTACAGTAAAAAGTGAACAAAATTATACAGGAACGCTTGTAGATTTTAGATTACCAGGAAAATTATTTACAGACCTGAGATTGGCCAAGCCTGTAGTAGATGTTAATAAAATAAAAAGAATTATTCTTTACAATACAAAGACAAATAAATTAGTCAAATATTTGGATTATATTGATCCTATACAAGGAAAAATATTCGGAGTTGCTGAAGAAAATTTAAGTTATAAATTATATTATGATCCAGCCACCTATACAACAAGCACTGTCACAGGACTTAATGTAAATCAAACTAATTCTTGGGATAAAAACCAAGTAGGAGAGCTATGGTGGGATTTAACAAATGCTAAATTTTATTATCCATATTTAGATGATGTTACATTCTCTACAAATAATTGGAATAAAGTATTTGATACAAACAGTATAGATATTTATGAATGGGTAGAATCTGAATACACACCTAGTCAATGGGATAGTCTTACTGATACTGATGAAGGAATTTCACAGGGTATTTCAGGAACTAGTAAACATGGCGATAATGCTTATGTACAGAAAAAAGATTTTGACGAAATATCTCAAAGGTTTACTAACAAATATTATTTTTGGGTAAAGAATAAAAAAATTATTCCAAATGTAGAAGGAAGGTCATTAAAAGCTTCTGATGTAGCTGATGCTATTTCAGACCCAGCTGGTAAAGGATATCAATTTGTAGGATTATTTTCTGATAATAGTTTTGCAATTTATAATTGTAGAAGTTTACTTGAAAATAAAGATATTGCAATTAGTATCCAATACTGGACTATAGATAACCAAAATCAAAACATACATAATCAGTATCAGATTATCACTGATGGATTAGCAACAAGTAAACCTAACAGAGATATAGAAAATAAATGGATAGACAGTTTAGTAGGCTATGATGCATATGGGAAGTTAGTGCCAGATCCTACATTAGGTGAAAAAGAAAAATATGGAATTCAAAATAAACCAAGACAAAGTTGGTTCAAAAATAGAGCCGAAGCTCTAAAACAGTACATTGAAAGAGTAAACAATGTATTGAAACAACAGTTAATTGTTGATAGTAAAAATTTAACAAACATTACACAGCAAGAACCGGCTCCATCATCTGTAACAAGAGTATATGACACAACTGTTGATACTAAAGCAGAACTAGATCTTTTAGGAATTGCAAACTTTAGACAAGCAAAAATTGAACTTTCTATTGTAGACGGAGTTGTTGTTGATGCAATTTTATTAGATCCTGGTAGAGGATATCTAGTAGCTCCTACATATACAGTATCAGGTACTGGCACAGGGTTGGAATTAGAGTTTGCTATTAATAATCTTGGCGTTATTACAAATGTAAACATTGTGAATGGCGGACAAAATTATAAAGATAACACTACTATTGAAATTAGAAAATTTAGTGTGTTGGTAAACAATGATGAAACCATTCAAGGTAAATGGTCAATTTATGAAAGACTGACAGGCACTAATTCATGGTCAAGAATTAGAAGTCAGGCTTATAATACAAATTTATATTGGGAATACATTGATTGGTATGATATAGGTTACAGCAGTTTCACAGAAATAAATCATTTGATTGATTTCAGCTATCAATTAGATGGGTTAGACGATGGAATAGGAGAAATAGTTAAAATTAGTAATGTAGGTACCGGAGGCTGGTTGTTGCTGGAAAAGATAGATGACCAGACAGGTGTAGATTATACAGTAAACTATAAAACAATAGGTAGACAAAACGGAACTATAAAATTTAAATCAACTTTATATGATACAGATGGATCTGCAGATGGATTTGATATTATTTCTTTTGATACTAAGTTTTTTGACAGCCTTCCTACTTCAGAAACTAGAATTGTTTTAAATGCAATAAAAAATGATATTTTTGTAAATGATTTAGCGATAGAATACAACAAATTGTTTTTTGCAAGTATAAGATATGTACTATCTGAACAGAGTTATGTTGATTGGGTATTCAAAACTAGCTTTATAAAAGCAAAGCACAATGTAGGTGAACTTAGAGAAGATATTACTTTTAATAATGATAATTTACCTAGCTATCAAAGCTACATTGACGAAGTAAAACCATTTAAAACAAAATTAAGAGAATATGTAAGTAGCTATGAAAAAGTAGATAACAGTCAAAGTAGGATAAGTGACTTTGATTTACCTCCTTCTTACAACGAAGATACAAAGAATATAGAACCTTTACCTGTAAAAATACAAAACGCAAAACTTACAGGTACAGGAAGTATTGGAGCATATCCGGAAAAAAGTTGGTTAGACAATGTGGGCTTTATCGTTAAAGAAATTCAGATAGCTGATTCAGGCTCTGGATATCAAGGACCTCCTAAGATAACATTATCTGGAGGTGGCGGATCAGGTGCTACAGCTATTACAAAAGTAGGTACTGGGGGGAAAATTACAGCAGTTGAAGTTACTAACAGCGGAAGTGGATACTTAGAAGCACCAACTATTACTATTGATGGGTCTGTAGCACAAGGAGGCACTCCTGCAAAATTAAGTGTGATTATCGGTCAATCGTTACCTAGAAATATTTACACAAAAGTTAAGTTTGATCGTACAACTGGACTTTACCTAATTACAAACTTATCTGATAGTAAAAACTTTGTAGGTACAGGATCAAAATATAATTTTGATTTAGACTGGCCAATGGATATGAAAACAACAAATGTGTCTGTAACAGTAAGCGGCCAAGAATTACTAAGAAGTCAGTTTTCATATTCTAACTTTAAAGATAATACAAAAGGCTATGATAGATATTTTGGCAGAATAACTCTTACAGAACCACCTGCTGTATCAACAGCGGTTGTTGTAACATATTTGAAAGATATAGATTTACTACAAGCACAAGATCGTATCAATCTAGCATACAATCCTGTAACTGGACAATATTCAAAAGATCTTGGACAATTAATGGATGGTATTGATTATGGAGGCGTAGAAGTTAAAAGTTTTGATTTTGGCGGACCAAGTGGATGGGATACTGCTCCATATTACACAGGTGCATATGATACTTATGATACTAGTTTTGAAGATGAAGTTATTAAGTTAGACGGTAGTACAATTACTTTACAATTATCTAAAGCATTGGAAAATGGTGCTGTATATAATGTTTACAAAAATGGAGTAAGATTAGACGACCCTGATTGGACAGATGATTCTACACAGTTTACAAATCCTAATGCAATTATGCGTAGTATAATTGGTGATGGCACAACGACTACTGTAGAATTACAAGAATTAGGAATCATAACACAAGCCGATGATATCATTATTGTTAGAAAAACAACTAGCGATGGCAGTTTCTTACCAACCGATATAAATTATGATACTTTATTAACTGGTGGAGATTTAGCATACACTTCTGCACAAGGATTAAACAGCGAAGAAATAAATGTAGATGGTGACGGATTTGTAACACCTACCACTTCAAAAGGACCTGAAGAACTTATTCCTGGACAAGTACAAGATAGTGTTGATATTACAGTATATGAAAGACCAACTACTGGAGCAAGTAATATTGTAAGTAGAAATTACATTGGAAACGGATCTACTACAATTTATGATATTGGAACACAACCTATATCAGATAAATCACTATTTGTTAAAGTAGACGGAGAGATAAAAACATTAACAACAGATTATACTATTGATTATGGCACAAGTACTTTAACTTTTGTATCTGCCCCTGGCATTGGTGCAAAAATAAACTTGTCTACTTTAGAATATAGTGGAGCCAACATTTTAGATATAGATGAATTTATAGCAGATGGGTCAACAGTAAACTATCTAACTAATATAAGATGGAATGAAAATGTATCTACAATTATTTCTGTAGACGGAAAACTTGTACCTAATGATATAGTTGAATCTACAAAAGCTGATGTTGCACCTAATAATATTATGATAAAATTTGCAACACCACCAAAGCAAGACAGCATAATACGCTATGCTGTATTCCAAGGAGAAGTTCAAAATTACAGTGCAGTCACTATAGACGAATTTGAAGCAGATGGTTCTACATCATATTACACATTAACACAAACACCTTTTACCCAAACACCAGCAGAATGGTACACTATAGTAAGACTTAATGATAAAATTTTAAATGCAGGTTATAATGAAGTATTTGATGTTACAGCTACACGAGAATACAGATTAAAACTTTATCAAGTACCGTTAGCTTCTCTAAACAACGAGCAAATCAGAGTATATCTCAACAATCAAGAATTAGAGTTTATTACACAATGGACATTTAGTTCAGCTGAAGCGTTTGATCCTTCATTACCTTTATCTCAACAAAGCGGAAGTGCAATTTTGTTAGCTGATGATGTTGGTGTTGCAGGTGATAAGTTAAGAGTGTTTGTAAATGGTTGGGATGATAGTACATTATCTGGAGGTGATTATAGATACGGTTATTTTGATGTAAACGGAAATTTTGTGAAAAAACCTGGAGAATTATATATTAATACAAATTATCAAATAGGTGATAAAATTACTGTATGGCAATTTAGTAATCACGATAGTCAAGGTTTAGATAGACAAAGTTATGACATTGTTGAAAGGACTGAATTACTACCTGGATTTAAAGAAGGCACACAAACATTTCAATTAGATGGAAGTACAGACCAAATTGATTTACCTGAGCCTTTACTTGCCGGAGAAAGGTATGCAATTTTCTTAAACAATGTTAGAATTGATGATCCTAATTTTGGTACAGGACTACCTGTATCTAATACAGATGCATATGTACAAACAATAGTTGGTACAGGTCAAACAAGTTTAGGATTAGATGACTTAGGTATTGTAACTTTTCCAGAAGATATTCTGAGGATTGAACAACTTAATGCAGAAATTATTCCAGATGCAAGTACTCCTGGGTGGTATGAACTTAGACAACTTAGAGCAGGTATAGTGCCTTTGAGATATCCTGCTGTTGATGATCAATATGTTTGGGTAATTGTAAACGGTAAAATTTTAAATCCGTCTGTTGATTACGTTGTAACTTCAGACAAAATGAATGTAAAACTTTTGCAAGGTTTGAATGAAAATGATAATGTAGAAACAATACATTATGCTAATAATTTGCTAAGAAACAAATTTGGTTGGAGACAGTTCAAAGATATATTGAACAGGAACCATTATAAAGTATTAGACGGTACAAAAAATATTAGATTATTACAAAATTTAAATTGGTATGACAGAGAGATTTACGTAGAAAATGGCGAAACATTGCCTGCTCCGTTGCCTGACAGTAAAAATCCTGGAGTTATTTTTATTGAAGGAGAACGTATAGAATACTTGAAAAAAGACGGACAATATCTCAAGAATTTAAGAAGAGGAACTTTAGGTACTGGAGTAAAAAATGTTTACAGTGAAGGTACAGAAGTTTATGATCAAAATGCGGCAAAGAGTTTGCCATATAAAGATGAAACTTTAACAACCTTATTTACAGCAGATGGTACAACAAAAACATATGAATTAGATTTTACGCCAACAAGTGTTAATGAATTTGAAGTTTTTGTTGCAGGAAGACGCTTACGCAAAAATACTTTACAATCTTACCAGTTAGATACTAATTTAAGGACAACATATGGCACAAATACTGATTTGATAGCACAAGATTCACCAGAAGGTGATATAACATTACCAGCAGAGTTTAGTTTACAAAACGGTAATGAGTTGGTTTTACTTGATTTACCATTAGAAAATCAGAAAATTATAGTTATAAGGAGACAAGGAAAGATTTGGAATGATACAGGAAAGACACTAAGCAATAGCGATACCGATATTGCTAGATTCTTGCGATCTACCAAGGTTGACTTACCAAGATAAATAACACAGTAGGATGACAAATGACCGATACATTAAAAGATAAAAGTGGAATACTAGTTCAAGGACATATTAAGATTTTCGACCCAGAAAGTCAAAAAGTCTTCGTTGATAAACGTAATGCTATTCATTATGAGAATATGAGTATAGCTTTAGCAGAAAGTTTATCAAATGCAGGCAAAGGCTGGATTTACGAAATGAGTTTCGGAAACGGTGGTACAAGTGTTGACCCTACTGGTATTATTACATATTTGACGCCAAATAACACAGGAACGAATGCAAGTTTATATAACCAAACATATACCAAAGTAGTAGACGATAGAAGTATTAATAATGTTGATCCTGTGAGAAATAAACTTGAAACTAGGCATGTAAGCGGAACAAATTATACTGATGTACTTGTTACTTGTCTTTTAGATTACGGTGAACCTTCAGGACAAGATGCTTTTGACACTGCAACTGATGCTTCTAGTTTATATGTATTTGATGAATTAGGATTAAAAAGTTGGAATCCAGACGGAGCTGGAAATTTAATTACACATGTCATATTTCATCCTGTACAGAAAAGTTTGAATAGATTAATACAAATAGATTACACAGTTAGAGTACAAAGTCTTTCTGGACTAGCTGAGGAATAATAGATGTCATACACTATTCCATATACAGACCAAGCAAATAAAGGTACAATAACTATTGAAGACGGGTCAATAAATCAAAGCACGTCTTTAAAGTTACCTGGTAGAAATACCACTGCATATGGTACAGCTATTGCAGAAAACTTTTTACATTTATTAGAAAACTTCGCAAGTCCTACACAACCATCTACGCCTGTTGAAGGACAGCTTTGGTACGATAGCACTCCTGGCGTTGAACAGCTGAAAGTGTTTGACGGAACCAATTGGGTACCATCAGGAGGATTAAAAAAAGCTACTACTGAACCTCAAGCTGGACAAAGTTTACTTGGCGACTTATGGGTAGATACAGATAACCAACAACTATATTTGTATACAGGAAGTGGTTGGGTATTGGTTGGACCAAACTTTAGTGATGGATTAGTAACTGGTGCAACACCTAGCACTGTAGTAGGTACAGATGATTTAACATATAATATTTTAAAAATAGAAGTTGCGGCACAGCCAGTTGCTATTATAGCAAATGATAGTTTTACGCCAAAAGTTACAATACAAGGTTTTTCAACTATTGTACCTGGTTTGAATCTTTCTACATTTAACTTAACAGGAGACGGTGTACCTAAGTATATCGGTACAGCAGAAAAAGCTGAAAGTCTTATAGTACAAAATACAACTGTTGCGGCAGGAAATTTTTTAAGAGGTGACGTTGCAAGTACAACATCATTTCCTATTAATGTGCAAAACAATAGTGGAATAAATTACGGAATAAACAGTGAATTAAACATAGGTGTTGAAGGAAATGCAGGAATAATTCAACATAATATTGCAGGTTCAAGTATTGATGTAAAAGTTAAAAATGACGGCATATTAAAAACAGCATTAAGAGTTGACAGCAATTTAAAAATAGGAATCAATAATGTTGCTCCTGAAGAAGCATTAGATGTCACAGGAAATATAAAAGCAAGTGGAGTTATTAAGAATACAGATACAACTCAAAGCACAAATTTTGGAACAGGAGCAATTACAACAGCAGGTGGTTTAGGTGTAAGCAAAAATCTAAACATTGGACAAGACTTAGATGTACTAGGAACAGTGCAAACAAGAAATATTGTTCCTGAACAAAATAACCTAAGAGATATAGGATCTTCAACTTTAAAATACGCAAATATGTATGCTACTACTTTTGTAGGAAACTTAACAGGAAATGTAAGTGGTACTGTAAGTGGTAGAGCAGGGTCAGCAGATAAATTAACTAGTTCTTCAACTTTTAGAATTACCGGAGATGTTAGTGCGGCAGATTTAGTATTTGACGGTCAAACCGGCGGCAGTTTGAAAACATTTACTACAAGTATAAGTAATGCTTTTGTAACTAGTAAACCTAATGTACAAGAATCACAAGGTGATGATGAATTTCTAATTAATAGAATAACCGGTGACACTGGACTTAAAAAAATAAACAGACAAAACTTATTAGCTGCGGTACCTGTAACACCAGTAGGAGTTGTTACACCTTATGCAGGTACAGCCGCACCTTTAGGGTGGGTATTATGTTACGGACAAGAACTTGCTATTGCTACATACACACAATTATTTGATGTTATTGGATATACCTATAATGCTAATCCTACATCAGGATATTTCTGCGTACCAGATTTAAGAGGCAGATTTCCTCTTGGCAAAGATGACATGGGCGGTACAGGAGCAGATAATGTAACCGACTTGGCCGCAGACGTGTTAGGTGCTAAAGGCGGTAGTGAAGATGTTAATATCCAAGTAAATAATTTACCAGAACACAAACATGATCTTAGAGGTGATAGTGGCGATCAATATTATATTACAAGAGATGTATCTGGTACACCTAATGATAATGAAGCAATTATATTTGATGCACCAACTGGTGTAGGAGCAGGACAAGCATTACCTAATAGTGGTGGAATAGAAACACAACAAGCATTAGGACAAGCAATGAATGTAATGAATCCATATATGGCTCTTAACTTTATAATATATGCGGGAGTGTAAATGAGTTATAGAATTAATAGAACTGATGGCGAACTGTTAGTAGACTTAACAGATGGTATTATAGATACCACTACTACTGATATAACTCTTATTGGCAAAAATTACAAAGGATTTGGAGAATACTTTAACGAAAATCTCGTAAAACTTTTAGAAAATTTTGCTAGTACTTCTCAACCTACAAATCCAATGGTTGGACAATTATGGTATGATAAACAAGATCAAAAACTTAAAGTGTATGACGGTACAATTTTTAGATCATCATCAGGATCTTTTGTAAGTAGTTCGCAACCAAGTAATTTGACAGCAGGTGATATTTGGATTGATAGTCAAGCAAATAAACTTTATTTGTTTGACGGAACTGATTTAGTTTTAGTTGGGCCTACTTATGATGCAGGGCAAGGAAAGACAGGATTTGAAACTGCTTCCCAATTAGATACAACTGATGTTCAACGTACAATTCTAAAATTATTTATAGGCGGTACATTGTTTGGTGTCTTTTCACCAGAATCATTTATTATTCCAACAGCATTTAGTATACCAGGTTTCAGTGCAGATCCTAATGATACATTTACACCAAAAAGACAAAGACTTTACAAAGGTTTTAATATTGCAAACTTAGATCAAGAAACAAGTACTTCAGGATTTTGGTGGAGAGGTGTTGCAACATCTGCTAAAGGTTTACTTGATGATACAGGAAATACTAAATCAGCGGCTAACTTTTTACCCACAGATGCAAATGGTGTTACAACTGGAAGTTTAAGAATTAAAAACAGTGCAGGTTTAAGTGTGGGTGTTGGTGACACTGAATTTGGTATTTTAAAAATTGCAGGAAGCACTACTACTTTAGAAACACAACAAAGTAATGCTGATTTAGCATTAAGAGTTAGGACTGGTAGTAGCTTTTTAAATGCTGTATACATTGATGCGGATGTATCAAGAGTAGGTATTTTTAAAGCACAACCAACTGCTACACTAGATGTAAATGGAGATGTTACTGTACAAGGTAGTTTACTTGTTAAAGGTGATAGCACATTTATAAACGCTTCAACTTTAAGAGTTGAAGATAAAAATATAGAATTAGGATTACTAGACGATAGCACCGAAGGTAACGATGCCGCAATAGATGAAGGCGGAATAATACTTAGAAGTTCACAAGGATCTAAAGATTTTACATGGAGTAATGCAACAAAGTCTTGGACAAGCAACCAAGATTTAAATTTAATAAGTACATCAGAAAATCCAGTTGCAAACTTAAAATTTGACGGCACAGATGTTTTAAGCAAAACAGAACTAGGAGCTACAGTCACATTAGCAACTGGAGTAACTAGAGTTGGTACCCTTACAGAATTAACAGTTGATAATATAAGCATAGATTCAAGCACTATAAGTAGAATTAACGGAACAGGTTTGTCTATCACGGCAGGCGGCGATATTACAATTGATAGTCAAAAGATTACTGGTGTTGCTGATCCAGGATCAGCACAAGACGCTGCAACTAAAAATTATGTTGATACCCAACTTACATCGCAAGATATTCTGTTATCATTAGACATTACAGGTTTAACAGATCCTAATGATATTAACACAAGTAACGGACCTACAAATAGCATTGGAGCGTTGTTACAAGCACTTAAACCATCAGGACAAGTGCAAGTTAACACATTTGCAAAGATTGTAACTGTGTCTTATAGTAATACAGTAGTAAGTGGTATTAATATTACTGTAAGTCAGTCACCTGATTCAAGTGGAGTTTTGGAAAAATCAGTTATATCTGTACGTGACGCGGCTGATTCAGGATCAGAAAGTGTTATACAAGATATACAAGCTAGTAATACAGCAAGTGGTGTTGCTAATTTGACAGCAACAAGATTTTTATATACATATCAGCAACAAGGAGGCAATTGGACGTTTATTAGTAGATCGTCAATTTAATTAGTTTGCGATAAATATACTTATAAACAGGGGTAAAAAATGGCGTATACAATTAATAGATATAATACCACCCAGTTAGCAGTAGTAGAAGATGGCACTATTGATCAAACTACGGATTTAAAGTTAGTAGGTAAAAACTACGCTGGCTATGGTGAAATACAAAACGAGAATTTTATATTCTTATTAGAGAATTTTTCAGGTGCAAATCAGCCACCTAAAGCACTTAGCGGTCAAGTTTGGTTTGACAGCGGTAATAGTAAATTAAAATTTTATGACGGAACTAAATGGAGAACTACAGGTGGAGCAGAAGTATCCGGCACAACCCCAGCCGGTTTGTCCACTGGAGATTTTTGGTGGGATACTACCAATGAACAGTTATACGCTTACAATGGTTCAACATTTGTCTTAGTTGGTCCACAAGGTGTTGGGGATTCCGTTACACAGTTCCAAAGTAGAGTTATTAGAGATGATACAGATACTAATAGAGCTGTAATTGTATCAGTAATTGCTGATGAAGTAGTACATATAATTAGTTCAGTTCAGTTTACTATTGGCACAACAGATGCTTCTGCATATCCAGGTTTTGATGTTGTACGACAAGGTATTACACTAAAGAATACACAGAATGCAAGTGGCGGAGCAACTACAAGTAGCCACAGATTTTATGGTACTGCTTCTAATGCGGATAAATTAGGAGGCGTTGCGGCTTCTAACTATGTGCAAACTGCAAGTGCTAATTTTTCTAGTCTTGTTGAATTTGCCGACAGTGGTGTATCAATAGGTGATTCTAATGATTTAAAAATCAAAATTGTAAGTGATGATAAAGGCCTAATTGCAAATGAGCAGGGCCAAGAAATTTTTATACAAGTAAATAATTCAAGTTCAGCACAGAAAATGCCTGTAAGATTTACAGCTGGTGCAATTATGCCTGGCTATAATAATCTCACAGCATATTCAGGAAATGAAACAGTTGACATTGGCGGAGCATCTAACAAGTTTTCAACAATATATGCAAATACATTTAATGGTACTGCAACTGTAGCGACAGCATTAGACGTAGGCGGAAATAATAGAAGCGGTAGTGTAGCCCAGGCGGCAAACACTCTTGTTGTTAGAGACGGAAATGGAGACATTTTTGCAGGAAAATTATTTGGTACTGCAACTTCAGCTCAATATGCTGACTTAGCTGAAAAATATAGAGCTGACAAAGATTATGAGCCGGGTACTGTATTGGTATTTGGCGGTGAAGCAGAAGTAACAGAATCAGCTACATTTTGCGATACTAGACTTGCAGGAGTAGTGTCCACAGAGCCTGCACATTTAATGAACAGTGAGATAGACGGAGTAGCTATTGCACTTAAAGGAAGAGTCCCTTGTAAAGTAGAAGGACCAGTTAAAAAAGGTGATATACTTGTAACAGGAACTACTCCTGGCACAGCAACAGGATTAAAAGAAGATAGTGCTATGCCAAATTCATTATGTGTCGTAGGTAAAAGTTTAGAAGACAGTGATGATGCCGGAATCAAAATGGTTGAAATAGCTGTCTAATTATTGCTAAATAAAAGTAGTACTTAAAGGATAAGAACATGGCAGTAGCAACCGGCGATAACATTACAGCGGCAGAGTTTAACTCATTACAAAGCAGAGTTTCGAATATCATGGGAACAGGGTCAGGAGACTCTGGTTACGGACAAACACTAACTAGTGCTCAAGTAGCTGTAACTGACATAGTACAAGCTACTGATATGATAAATTTAAAGACCGATATTGACAAAGCAAATAATCATCAGTCCGGATCAGATAGTTCTCTAGATGCTATCGCAACTGGAAAGATAATAGGTGCTGATGCAACTGGAGACGATACTGCTACACTTACATCTACAGACGGCGGCTTCAACGATTATGAAACAGCAGTAGCTTTGATTGAAACAAATAAACTGTTGTTAGACAGCGGAAATTCCAGCGTAGAAGCGGCAGAAAGCAGTAGTAGAACAACTGCATGGAACGGAACAATAACACATGATTTTGATGTTACTTTTGCAGATGAAAATCAACGTAGATTCTTTTTCAATGCAGGTGGAGAAATAAGGTTTTCTGCAAGTAGAACAGGAGGATCAACTTATTCAAAAAACACAGACTGGACTAATATGTTGTCAAACATGGGAACTATTAAATTTGGTAGAACAGATACTACTTGCACAGGTACAGGTACAACTACCACAATAGGAAATTCAGATTTAACAGCAACATATCAAACTATTTTTACTAAAGTTGGATCTGGTAATTATGCAGAAAATGAATACGAGATTCAAGCTAGATTTTCTACAGTAGACAGTCAAGATAAAGTTTTACAATTTACAGTAAGATTTGAAGATAATGACGCAGGCGATCAGCAAGCCGGATCGAAGCCGGGACCTGCAGAAGATGAAGACGTCACTGGTACAATTACAAGCACAATTCAACAATTAAGAGCAACAGGATCTAATGTTGAAGTTACAACCCCATCATATAATAACACATCAGAACTAGCTTAATCCATATATTGCTTGACAAATAGGCTGTTTTAGTATATACTATAGTCATATTGGAGATATATTATGGATTCAAGATTAGATAAAGCACTAGAATTTAGTAATTATATGACTACCTTAAACAATCAAAAAAGATTGTTATGGGAAAACTATCAACAAAACTTAGTGTATTACTTTAATGGCGGCAAATTTACAATTACTACCGACTTAATTTCTTTCCTAGAAGCGGTAAAGTATGACAGTTATGTTCTAATAGATGATAATAATTTACCAGTGAAAGTAGATACACGAAAATTTTTACTAGACATTAGGATTAAACACCAAAAAGCAACAACAGAGTATTACGAAGAATATTCAAAAATCAAATCTAAAAGGAAAGTTGAGGATTTAATTGCATAATGACTTCTGGAGTATTACTTTTTGCATACAATAATTCTCATATTGACTATGCTAAACACGCTATTTTTTGTGCTAAAAACGTAAAAAAATTTTTAAACTTGCCTGTATCACTTGTTACAGATTCAAAAAATTATCTACAAAAGCAGTACACTCAACATATAGATGTTTTTGATAGTATAATTGATGACAAAACGTCAACCGAGCAAATTAAAAAGTTCTATAACGGTAAGCAGTATAAGAAACTAACTTGGAACAACCATAGCAGACCTAATGCTTATGACCTGACACCTTATGAAAAAACTTTAGTTATGGACACTGACTACATTGTATCTAACAATAGTTTATTAAATTGCTTTGATGATGACAGAATAAAAATTACAAAAGATTTTGTCGATCTATGTAGTGAAAGAGATGACAAAACGCTATTACGAGTAAGTGATTATTCTATTCCAATGCTTTGGGCAACAGTATTTTACTTCTCAAAAGCCAGTAAAAGCAGTAAAATACTGTTTGACTTGATAAAACATATACAGGAAAATTGGAATTTTTATAGATTACAGTATCAAATTGTGGGAAAAAACTATAGAAATGACTTTGCATTTTCTATAGCATTGCATATAATGTCTAATCCACAAGTAGACTTACCGGGCACACATTATTATACTACTGATAGAGATAAGTTATACAAGGGAAATGGAAATTCATTTCAATTCTTTCTTGAAAATCAAACAGCATGTGGCATTCATAATCAAAATATTCATATGATGAACAAATTTGATTTAAACGAACATATTGATAAGGTAATGCAATGAGTAAAGGATTCTGTTTAATAGCTCAGAATAATGAAACAACAGATTATGTAAAACAAGCATGTCTGTTAGCAGTAAGTATACACAAATATTCAAAAAATCAATCTGTATCTATTATTACAAATGATAAAATACCAAAAAAGTATCAAGTTTTGTTTGATAAAATTATACCAATTAAGGATGATGAAGCAAAACACAGCGATTGGAAATTAGAAAACAGATACAAACTTTATGATTTGACACCATATAATCAAACCATTGTTATGGATGTAGATATGATTATGACTGGAGACATTTCTCATTGGTGGAAATATCTAAAAAATTACAATTTGTTTTTTGTATCCAATGTAACTACTTACAGAAATGAAAAAATAAAATCTAATTACTATAGAAAAACATTTCAGGCAAATGATCTACCAAATATTTACTGCGGTATTTTTTATTTTAAAAAAAATAAATTTTCAAAAGCATTTTTTAATTTATTAGAAGTAATTACACATAATTGGGAAAAATTTTACAGTGAATATGCACCCGTATACAAACAAAAATGGTACAGTATGGATGTTAGCTGTGCTATTTGTTGTAAAATATTAGGTATAGAAAAAGAAATTACTGATAAAAATAATTTTATTACTTTTGTCCATATGAAACCCCATATTCAGGGATGGGCAAATGTGCCGTTAAAATGGACAAATGTTTTAAATTGGCAAATTAACAAAAACAAACAACTTTACATAGGAAATTATTTGCAGAATAATGTTTTTCATTATACTGAAGATGAATTTTTAGACGAAAAAATTATAGAGGCATTAGAAACATGATTTTTTGTGCAATTTTTGATATGAAAACAGGAAAAGTTACAGGTATTTCTAACAATCCTGATCCAACTAGTACTCATGTTGAAATATCAAGAGAATTATATTCTAAATTTGTAAATGTAGAAGAAGATATAAACAATTATATTGTTATCAATGAAAATAAAAAGTATCAAATTATAAAAAAAGGCAAGGAATTTGTCGAAGAAGTTGCAAATGAAAATGTAATACCTTTAAAAAAGTTTTTCAAGTTACAAGACTCTATGAACATATTTCAAATTGTACAAGATAAAGAAAGATGGTATGCATATGGAAAATTTACAGATGACTATATGAAATATTTGATCACAAATCCAAATCTTTTTGCTAGAGATAGAATTTTATACTTAACAGAAAAAAATGATGCAAGGAAACTTTTAGAAACATGCCAAATCTCAGCCGAAAAGTTTATTGATAACAGTGTTCCTAGTTTAAATATTAAAACTTCTAAGCAAGTGGACATATTCATGTCTAGTTCAGATTTAGAATTTATACATGTGGTAATGAAATGAAATTAAATGTTGCAGATTGTGATGTAGTGTATCTAAGTTATGATGAACCTAACGCTGAAAAAAATTATGCAGATATACTGACAAAAATTCCTTGGGCAAAACGGATTCATGGAGTTGAAGGCAGTGATGCCTCACACAAAGCCTGTGCTAAAATTTGTGAAACTGAAAGATTTATTACCGTCGACGGTGATAACATTGTTCAACCAGAATTTATTAATCAAACTGTTAACTTTATTCCAGGAGTTGATATAAAAAGAAATGTGATAAGTTGGACAGGTTACAATGTAATAAACGGATTGATGTACGGTAATGGCGGCATTAAATGTTGGGATAGACAAACTGTATTAGAAATGAAAACACATGAAAATGCGGATCCAGATAACATAGGTGCCCAGTTAGATTTCTGTTGGGATTTAGAATATATTCAGATGAGTGAATGTATGAGTACTGTAGAAAATAATTTTACTCCCCATCAAGCCTGGAGAGCAGGATTTAGAGAAGGTGTAAAAATGTGTTTAGTTGAAGGAGTTAAACCATCTCTAGAAGATTTTAAAGGTGTGCATTGGAAAAATAGACACAGACAATATGTATGGACTATGATAGGAGCAGATGTTAAAAACGGACTTTGGGCTGTGCTTGGAGCAAGACAAGGTGCATATATGACAATGCTTACAGATTGGAATTATGTAAACGTTCGGGATTTTGAATATTTAAACAGCCTATATGAAAAACAGGTAAAAGCAATTACAAATGATAAAGAACGTGATGAACTAATTTGGTTTTATGGAAATGAAATTATTAAACACCTAGAAATGCCTATTGCAAAAACACCATTTGACGAAGAACAAAGTAAATTTTTTAAAAAAGTCTATCAAAATCCGCCACGTATTAGACATCCATTTATTGCAAATACAAAAATAAAAGAAAAAAATTATGATATGTTTATGATTACGTACAATGAACCTAATGCAAATGAAAATTATGCTAGGTTAAAGGACAAGTATCCTAACTTAAAACGTATTCATGGTGTAAAAGGCATTCCTAATGCACACAAAGCGGCCGCTGAAATTTGTGAAACAGATATGATGTGGATAATAGACGGTGATGCTGAAATTCTTGATAGTTTTAGATTTGATTATGAAGTACCATTATCTGAAAAAGATGCTGTACATGTTTGGCGAAGTATTAACCCAATAAACGATTTAGAATATGGGTATGGCGGAGTCAAGTTACTGCCTACAGAATTAACAAGACAATTAGATGTAAATCGTGTAGATATGACAACAAGTATCAGCACTAAGTTTAAGAAAATGGAAAGAATTAGTAATATTACTGCATTTAACACAGATCCTTTTAACACATGGAAAAGTGCATTTAGAGAGTGTGCAAAATTAAGCAGTAAAGTAATTGATAGACAAAAGGAGGATGAAACAAATGCAAGACTTAAAA
>CEVG01009861.1_pt1 | contig 39611 bp, 65 predicted proteins | sample 356511 | NCBI WGS metagenome assembly CEVG01 (sample SAMEA2623426, study PRJEB7988) | marine metagenome | biome: marine biome (ENVO:00000447); feature: surface water layer (ENVO:00002042); material: "saline water (ENVO:00002010), including plankton (ENVO:xxxxxxxx)" | depth 5 m | reverse complement strand
TACAATACAACACTAACATTTGTGAGTGGTGCATGATAACAGGAGATTTATAAATGTGAATATAATCTCGTGTATCCTTAACTGGAAAGTCCATTGGATTCTCAACATTAACAAGAGAATCTAACCACTCACCATCTTGCCAATACAATGTTGTGTTATAGTTAATGGCACCATTTGGAGCATTAGTACAACCATGTATTTCTAATAGTAATAAACTTATGAGAAACCATTTAAGACTTCTTAGTGCGACGTCTAGTATACTTTCTTTTAGGTTTAACTGATTCACGTTTTAATTCCAGTAAAGACTTTTCCTTGTTTTTATTTCCAAGGATAAGTACTGTTAAAGTTTCAATAGCTGCTAGAAACTTGTTCATTTAGATATTCCTCCTGTATTCCTATTTGTTTTAGTTTATCTTTTGGTATTCCTGTCCAATCAGCATCAAGATTGCGAGAATCTCCCGCCATTCTAGTACTCATTGGTTCACACAATTGTTTTACAGCGGTGTAGTCCATTATAGAAAGTATTTCTGCTTTCTTTTCATCTACAGAAACGAAGACAACTCTATCACATCCTCTGTCTTGTTCCCACTGCCATTTCATTAAATCATATCCAACATACTTCTTGTAGTAATCTGAAGATAGTACGCACTTAACTTGCACACCAGTTCCATCAAGTAAGTTAACATCTGGTCCTCTAACTGCATCAACTGGTTTCCAGTCGACACCGTAATATTTTGCAACTGCTATCTCAGATAGGTTAGGAAAATAAGATTGCCTATTAACATCTTTAAACTTCTTACGACCCTTAAATCCCTTTCTTGTATGTTGTTTTGCTAGCTGACGATCTTCGTCAGTGAACTTGATTATTGTTTTCATTCCAGTATTCCTTTATGTATTGTTTTAAAACCTTGTCCTCAACCGCATCTACATGTTCTAGTAACGGTATATTGTCCATTTGAAATATTTCCCACGAATCCATTGCGTAATTTCCTATTCCGTGTAAATCACCTACATGTATCCATACTGGATCATTTGTCACCCACTGTCGACTCATCTTTATTAGTGTCTTGGCTCGTTTATTGTAAAAGCCTAATGGCTTAAGTAACGTTGATAATTCTTTTTCGTCTGCCTCCATCATTTTTTCTGGTGTAGGCCACTTTTCAAATAGTTCATCTCTGACTTTATCTACTTGTCGTCTGTGCGTTAAGTTGAGAAGTATACAACAAACCAACATTTGCCATGGTTTGTCTTGATATATTTCTTGTAAAAGTGGCCTAATTATTTCCATTATACAGGCATATCCATTATTGCTGCTATGACCATCATGATATAAAACATGACAAACATTAATGCTCCACCAAGAAATTCACCTACTGTGAAACCTAATGGACCAACTGGTAAATTGAAAAACGCTTTGAGTAAACTCATTTATCTTCTCCTTTTAAAATGATTATTAATGTTATTAGTGATATAGCTAACATACTAGATAGCATAACAAAAGCCTCATGCATTAGAATAACCCATTCAATGCATCATTAAAGTCTGGATGCTTTTCGCAATAATCGTCCATCCACTTGTCTAGCTTTTCGGTTGACCAATTTTCTGGATCATCTAAGCTAGCAGTAATGAAAGGACCATCTTCATCTACATCAACATCGAAATGTCCTGTAAGAACATCTTCTTCATCATTATCTCTACCAATTCCATGGTGGTTTAAGAACGCTTCATCACCTGGAATATCTCTATCCAAGTCTACTTCTGTTGAAACGAATTCTAAATTAGTGTTTGACATATATAACCTCTTTTATTTATTGTTAGAATCTAAACGTAAACGCCTGTTAATGTACATGCTTTTTTTCAATTATTTGAAAATAAATTTTTCTTGAATGTATTACTTATTTCTTTGATATGTCTACAAGACTTTCTAAAGGCATAACCTTTACAACCACAACTATAATGTTTGTGGAACGGATGCCATTCAACCCAATAATGGTTTCCGTTAGAACCATCAACGCGCCATTTATTGTCTTCTACTATACTACCATCAAACTTGTCGATAATATAATCTATTATCTCTGCCTTTAACAATCTTCTTCCTCATCATAAACATCACAGTGTTCGTGACAATCTGAACAAATGTCATGTAGTATTACAGTAGCATCACAGCAATCACTATACATATATTACTCCTTTTCTAGTTCTATTATTAAATCTACAACTTTGCCATGAGCTTCATCAATGTAATATAATGAATCACTATTGACCTCACTGTCATGTCCAGTATTATACGCATCAGTTAGCGTACCTTCTAAGTCTCTTAAAAACTCTAATAATTTATCTGTATCCATGTGCTAAATCTCCCCACATTAATAAAGAACAAACAACTAATTCATCTCCATCAGTCCACAATCTATTTTGTGGTAGATCATTGTACTCTCTATAGATTTCACCAGTTGTACTATTCCAGATTTGGTCAATCTCAATATCATCACCATCAAAACGCCATTCTACTGTGATTTCATAATTCTTAGCAATTGCTTCATCACGCTCTGGATGTGCAAGCATTTTACCTTCAAATAGTAATTGTGCAATTGTAACTTCTCTAACACCATTTCCAACTTCATCGACACCTATCTTGTCGTTAGCGTTGAAAATTGTTTCTTTTGTATTAAACATTTAGTAACCTCTTTTATATTATACTAGAATCTACTAAATAAAACCGGTTAATGTACATGCTTTTTTTCAATTATTTTCACTTTTTTTCATTTTCTTTTGGATCCATTTGTATAACACACTCTAAACAATACTCTGGATAGAATAACATTTCACCATCTAATTCCTGTTTACAACCTTTACACTTCTTCTTTTTCATTTATGCCACAGTGACAATGTATGCCATATTACAATATTTCCTCATCATTCTCCCAGTTCCTACGCAAATCTCTAAGTTCGAAGTCATTCATACTATGTACACCCTTCTTAGTGTGAGTCAGAATAAAATTCTGCAACCAAAGTAGATCAGCTCTACCAAAATCTTGTACGTATGATTCAATTACTTTACCATTGTCAGTGATATAGTCTATAGTTCTGCCTTCATTAATGTTCTTTCTAGTATCATTTGCTATTCCATTTTTCCAGCTCTCACTACCTATTATTGGATATTGTCTTGTCTTTTCTACACGATTAAACCAATCATTTACAGATTGAACCTGATAATGGTTGCATGCAATTATATCATATTTCTGGTGTCTCATTTCAATTACTGATTTCAATTCCGTAGCAAGTGTCATCCTATTAAGTTCAAATGGATCTAAGATCGATCCATCTGGTTTCATGTAGTACGGTTCAATATCTGAAGTTCCAGTTAGAGTTGGTATATGTACTTTAACGTTGTGACGATTGTCAGTGAAAACCTTTGTTCTAGTAATTGATTTGCAAGCTGTTCTACCTCTAGTTGTAGGATTAAGGATTGGATTTCCATCTTCATCTAAACCACCACCTCTACCAAATATTGAACGTTCAACAAATGTATCAACTATACTTTCAGGTTGTCTTAGTAATCCCATACCACCAAATCTTTTTAATGGAACTGGACAGCAAGAAAATCTAGATCCTTCTTCCTCTAAGAACTTACGAATTGTTTTGTACTTAGATCGCATATAGATAAATTCATCTGGGTTTACAAGTATACTCCAATCAGAATCTCTTGCATCTGTCTCGTTTAATATTTGATCGTATGCTCTTACATGAAATCCACCTCTATGAAAGAATGCAAACGGATCTGCATCATCATGTTCTTTATATTTTATTACTGTGACTTTGTCATTTATATCTTCTATTGTTTGTTCAAAACCATCTGTACTATTATCATCGCAAATATAGAAGTGATCCACTCCCTGTAAACTGTAATGATCTATACACTCACGAAGATTTGAAGCTTCGTTCTTTATAACCATAAATAAAACAATTTTCATTCTATCATGAATTCCTTTTTGTTACTGCGTCAGATATTTGAGAACTTAGCAAAGATTGTATTGTGTAATACAAAGACGGGTTTCTCTGTAATAGACTCTTAAATTCTGGTTGTTTCCACACTAAACATTCTGTATCGTGTTTAACTATGCATGTAGCTGTAGCATCTTTTCCAGTTAAGAACGACATCTCTCCTACAAACTGTCCATCCTTTAATTCTGCAACTTTCTTTTTGTCGACTACTACATCCACTGTACCATTATAAATTAGTATCAAATCTTTTACTGGTTTACTTTCAACAATTACTTTTTGACCAGATTTAAACTTCTTCCACTTAGCAGCCTTACTTATTTTTAGATATTCTACTGGACTCAGATCTTTAAATAATGTTTCATACAATTCTCTGTCCTTTGGTTTCATTTTAACAGGACGTTTCTCGTAAATTAGTACAGCTATGTGATATACATTAACTGTTACAAAAACAAGATTCCAATTGATTGCTAACCACATTGGAGTATCTGGAATTGCAAAGTTGTAGAACACAGAAAACAAACTAGCAAGTATAGACAAAACCCTAAGATACATAATATCCTTGACCAAGAAGGAAAATGCAATAAGGCCAAAAGCCAAATGTCCTGCTATAGTTGCTATGTTCATTTTAGTTTAGTTGTTTCTCTTCTGGAAAATCATCAACAAAGAATGATAGAATCCATTTCTTATCTTCACCCTCATCCCACTCTTCGTAATTCTTTAGTGCGCAGTTTCTAGTTGTCATCTTCTTAACAACGGTTTCTACTTGATCTTCATTGTTACACACAATGTATATTGCATCACCCTCTGTTTTAACGTAGACCAAGTTATCTGCGTTATTGTAAATTTTGTCTGGCTTCATGAACTCTTTTGTTCCGCCATTCATATCAACCTCGACGGTTCCAGTTTTCTTCTTATCCATTAGTTTTTATCTGGGACTCTGATCATCTCTTCTTCCCATCCATTATAATTCCAGTCTATTTCATCTAACCCATACTTTACCCTTAGAGTATGTATTTCCTCGTCTAGCTCAGATATTTTTTTGTTTAGTTCTACCTTATCTTCTTTATATTTTCGAAGTACCATATAAAATGCAAACCACGATGAACTAAAACCTAAAAAGTAAAATAGTAGTTGGAGATACAATATATCCATGTTTTCTCCTTTTAATTTAAATACTGTTGAACCCTTTCTTTGTACTCCGCTATTGACATATTATTCATGTCCAACACCTTTGTATCTGACGGGAAGGATTTAAATGTATTGAAATCTTCTACTAATCCCAGGTTTAACATCATCTTCTGTCTTCCAGTCGGATGATCTATAATGTCTGATGTACCCCAAACTTTATTGAAATCTAAATGATCGTACATTTCTCCAGGTCTGATATAGTTTTCTATCCACCTGATACTGTCACACATCACATCTTCTGCATTATATGGAACTGCACCTGTATCTTTGTACACCATCTCCATAACTGAATCTAAAAACTTCTGTTGGTTCATCCTAGAAGTGGGCTTTGCCATATACTTTATACACTCAACTGCATTCGTACCATAGTAGAACATAGACTCTCTAATGACGTACTGTGGAAACCAATCGGCAATGTCAGATATGAATGCGGCATATTGAAATTTGAACTTACGAAATCCATTTTTCACGTTCCAATCAAATAACCAATCACCTATTTCTCGTATCTCTCTCTTTCCTCCCTGTTCCAACCATTCTGCCAACTCTCTAACAAGTTTAGGTACATGTACTGACATGAAATAATCACCGTTTCGTTTGTACTCTGATCCTTCAGGTGGTTTAGGAAATGCTGGAAACTGATAGCCAATAGATGTGTAGAATGGATCATGCTTACCACTGTTTATTCTCATGGCCATTTCTTCTATGGTTTTGTCTTTAAAGAAATGTGGCACAATGGAGTTGTGATAACCTGAAGGTTTTTGTGCATAGTTGATAGCAGAACCAGTCAATCTATGTACCATAAAAATGTACAACCATTCTGGTAATTTAAAGTCTGAATGTTTACCGCGCCACATCGGGGCCAAAGCTAATCTCTGTTTAGACGTATTACCCTTTCTTATCTTTTCTATGTAAGGATGTTCATCTGTATCTGCATAAAATACATCGTTTACCATCTGACTGAATCCTGCATACTTGCGTTCAACAACATCATACAGTTCTACTTGACACATTAGATCATCTCCACCATCCCATTCTTGGTGAGGTGTATGACCTAAGTTACAATCTTTCTGTTGCTTCTCGGCTAACTCATGATACCTTAAATAATTTTCATAATATTTGGTTGGTTCTATACTCATGTTATCTCCTATAAAACACTACAGTATCGTTCTCCTCTATCACACAATATTGTGAATACGATACCATCTGGATTATTATTTTCTATCCACTGTTCAGATGCAAGTACGTTTGCTCCAGCAGATATACCAACAAATAGTCCCATTTCTTTGGCTAATCTACGACTACGTTCCTTTGCATCTTCAGTCGTTATTGTTATTATCTCATCTACCTTATCTAAATCTACTAGATACTTTGAGCCATCTCCTATTCCTTCTATACCATGTAAACCGGGTTTTCCTCCACTCATAACTGCATTTTCAGCTGGTTCAACTGCTACTATCTTTCCATCCCACTCATAATCCCGAAATCCTTGTTGCACACCCATTAAAGTACCACCAGTTCCTGTTCCAGCAACGAACGCAGAGATCTTGTCAATCATGTACGAACTTATACGTAGCTCATTAAATAACTCTTGTCTGTGACACTCTATGTTTAATGGATTGGTAAACTGATGTAGAGACTTGTACTTATTCAATCTAACCAACTCATCCTTTATTCTAATAGCTTCTTCGAAGTTTCCAGGTTCTACCTCTTCAAGCTCAGCACCAAACATTCTTAATAATGTCTTACGTTCTTCTGACATGTTAGACGGCATAACAATTATACAATTCAACCCTCGTTCTGCACACATCATCGCTAATGAGATTCCTGTATTTCCACTAGTTGCTTCAACGATTGTATCTCCTGGTTTGAGATCCATTCTATCTAAAATGTATTTTACTGGTCTGTCTTTTATTGAACCACCTGGATTTACGGACTCTAACTTGCCATACAGCTTATCTGATAATTTTATTACTGGTGTATTTCCTACTTCCATGTTTCTTTCCATGCAGCTGTTACTTCTGGAAATAATTCTTCTACTATATCTAATAAGACTTTTGCATACTCTTGTATTTCAATTTGTGCAGTCTTCTCATACCTTAATTCTATAAAATTCATAATTGCTTGAAATGATGCGGTCCAATAAACTTCTGTATATAACGTAAGCGGTAATATACATCTCGCTTGTTCCTTTGCCATTCCAGCTTCAATCATGTGTTTATAGGCAGCTAAGCTCATAGCGTGAGCTTGTTTCCAATTGGCTTGTATAGTGTTAATCTCATCACCTTCGAACTGACCTTCAGATGCTTGCTTATTATCTGCTGATTGTTTTCTATAAATTGTTGGTTCATAAAACTCATCATACTCAACATACCTACCACTTATCTCATTCCAAGCATGATCCTTAGTGGAAGAGGAAGATGTAGTTTCTATACCCACCACATGTTTGTACCATTGTCTCATTACAAACTCAGGTGCCTTAATATGAAATTGAACCTGTATGTGTCTGAATGGAGAATAGTGTTTATACTTTGCCAGGTACTTTACCAATCCTCTATCATTCTTATCAAACTTCGTCTTTCGTTTACCAAATGAAACTCTAGCAGAATTGACAACAGTTAGGTCATTACCTAATGTGTCTACTACTTCTATAAATCCCTTATCTAAAACCTTCTTCATCAAAACCTCGGTCTCTGATCCATGTCATATAGCTTCAGTGCAATGTAAGCCAACAAACATACAACTAAAAATTCAAACATCTCTTATTTCTCCCCAGTCCCTTTGACTGTCTGTATTATCGTAAATTGATTCATCTAAAAGTGGTGGCTCCCCTCCGACATTCCACATCCATGCTCCAGGCTTACCTTTAAATTTCATATACTTCCAAACCTTTGCGTCGTAATTGTAAACCGTGTTGAAGGGAGGCCACCATTCTTTCTTTTCGTTTCTTAAAAAGGGTAGCGGGTCTGATACCACGTCAGATCTTCCTAATTCACCATACTTTAGATTCCTTGCCACTGCAACACTATAAAACTTTGCATTAGGCCAACCAATCTGTAACCCTCTAGAAAGGACACCTGTGGATATTGCACACCACACTTCTTCAGGTTCTCCGTATTTTTGTGTTAGGTTTTCCGCTACCCTCACCACTCCCGCAACTACCAACGGGTGGTATAAACCGAGTGGAACAAAAAATCCACCCGTCTCTTCGGCGTACTCTTTAGCCATTTTATTTAAATTAGGCATGGCTGCTATTCGCCTAAATTTTGGTACGGCTCCTCTCTCAATGCACACTGCTTGATGATCCGATATTACTTTGGAGGAGGGCATGAATAACACAACCTTTTTACCGTACCTCTTTGCTGCGTCAAGAATGGAAACTCCTGCAAGTCCCTTCCTTGGTTGCACGTAAACTATAGTATCTTCTTTAACTTGACTTATTAGATAATCCCCAAACCTAGCTTTACTACCAACAATCAAATCGTCCCTTACAACATTAAATCCCTCGTGCTGTACAACTTTAGGAACACCGTATGGATCTTGCCATCCTTCAGTCTGTTTCAAGTACCATTCCCTATTGTATTCAGTAAGGTCTTTGTTTATTCCATCTAGTATATGTTTATTGTGACTCATTTGAAACCTGTCTATCTGTATTTTCGTTTGCCTCTTTATGATGTTGCATCTTTTGTTCGTCAGTCATATCATAATACTTATAGTATACATTACCAGCCACAACATAACGTGCATCTGCAAATCTCTGCTTCGGAACACCGTGTCTAATATCTGATCTCCACATCATAAAATCTCCAGTTGCTGGCATTATCTCACAGCCTACATTTCCATTCTCATTCATAAGATCTGGAAAGTATAAACCTGGATGATCTGGTTCCACCTTAGGATAGTACACAAAAGAACAGAAAGCTGGTAAGTGATAATGATTCTGAGCCCAATCATTAGCGTAGTACCTTGCACCCCATATATCCCACGTTATAGCATGTTTCAAATCGCGGTACACAAGTTTGCCCATATCCTCAGCGTACTTAGCTATCTTATCAAAACCAGGTTCGAAGCTCATATACCAGTAAGTCATATCACTGTACACATTTGTAGTCTGTCGCTGCTTATCACCACATTCATCTATGGTATCAATGAGAGTCTTGTTTAATTCATCATTCTCTCCTAGATGTGATATGAATATTGATCTAGTTAGAGACTCTGACCACTGTGGTGTTAAAACTGAATTATCATTCTGAACCAGTTTCCAGTCAAACTGATATACGTCTTCTATTTTTGGTGTTACAAGGTTGTCCAAGACAGATCATTCCTTCTATAGTATGGTGGTGCCATGTGTACTGAACCACCTAATTCCATATAAGTCTTGGCATACTCCTCTCCATCCATAGTGTATCTCTCTCCAGGTGGTGCAATGATAGTGAAGCCATATCCCTTCATTCTACTCATTATCTCAAGAGTCTTTTCCATTCTTTCAATCCTAGTACCATAGAACGGTGTATTCTTAAAGAATCCAGTCTTTGGTATCTTTCTATCCTCGAACTCAATGGGCACCGGCGCCGCGATCTCAATCTCCACACCCAAACGGTCGCGCGTTTTTAAGGCCACGCTCATATACTGTTCGCATAAATCAGCTACGCTTATTGACTCTTCCCTACACAGGTGATGCCGTACATCGATACTCCCAAGAACCAGTGTCAGTCCTTCCACTTCGGGCTTTACGGTCAACTCGTCCAGTGTCCCGTTCTTTATGACTCCGTACATGGTCCTTCCGTCCTTCTTTAAGACAGCCGACCCTTGTCGGGCAAAAGCAGGTGTGTGTGAATCTCCCCATGCCAACCAACGGTGTGGTACATCGTCCATCTTGATGTGCTTTACTTCCATACACCAGTCGGATAAACGGTCACACCAATCCTCGGTAACTCTAGGGGAAGTCGACTTGGCTTTGATCCTCTTGCGAAGGAACTCGCCGTACTCAGGCATCTCCCAGTCGAGAGAGACCACATTACTAGGGGATACCTCCATCAATCGTTCAAATCGATCAACTACTTCTTCGGTCACGCCCGCAAAGAGGTTAAGAGAACCTCCCCAATTAACGCCGTGATCCAAGTAGACCCGATCAAAGTTAGCGATTTCTTCGGTACACCTATTGTTTACTTCAGCTCCAATAAGATCCGCCCACGTAAGAGACCAACCCAAAACGTGGCTCTTCTCGTGCAGCGGTATATTGGTCGCTGGGCTTGTTATAACTTTACTCATAGTGTCCTCATGTAGTTGTTAAAACCTTTATTAATATATATTACTCTACTTGCTCAAAATGCAATATTAATCCCTTATATCAAAAGTATCGCAGTAATCCTTGGCTTCCCTGAGGCTGCAGTCCGTGTGGTGTCTGTAAAGCTTGATAGCAGCTATCTTCTGACCGCTACGCACTAACTTTCTAACCTCTGCGACCATCGCCTGTGCCGTAGGAGTACCAGTCTGTAACCTGTACTTTGGATCTATTCTACCGTAAGTAGCGTACTTCTTCCAGAGGTTATTGGCCTCCTTCTTCTCATTAGAACTAAGACCGACTTTACAGTGATCCATGTTATTGAATACCACGGCAGAGTGCATATCCTCTTTAAACTCGTCGGACATTACGAAACCCTGTCCTGTCTTCTCGGTCTTGGCGTTCTCTGCCCAACTGATAATCCTGATAAGTAACAGCTTAGTCAGTTTACCCGAATTGGTGGTGGGGCTGAACTCTCCTAAATTGTAATCCTTGCCTACCCTGTTCGGGTGTCTACGGGCCCAGGTATCCGATATATTGTAGAACCTATCCAAAGTGCCACCCCATAATTACGAAATGAAAGTAAAGGTACCCTGCTAATATCCACATTGCCATCTTGACATACTCCCAATGGATGTCTGCTTGAGTAGCTGCTCTCTTTTTCTTTTCTACTTTGTCCCAATTGTTCATAATATCTATGCCTCCCTATGGTCTACCATATCATTGTATATATTCACTATGGGTAGCCCAACCTTCGTGGTGGTAAAATTCACTAGTGCACGGCCCCCAAAAAAAATTTGATTCCGATTTCCGCCAGGGGCGGCCCGATGTGGGCCACCTCCAGCGTCATAACTGAGGTTACCAGTCTCGTTAATTATATCTCTCCTTCAGCTGACTCTTCAGCATCGGTGAACAGCTCGTCGGATGAACCATCGGCAGTGTACTTCTGCAGCAGCTGCTTTACGAATGTTCTCTCTGACTCTATACCACCGGCATTGTCGAACTTTGGTAGTACCGCTACTTCGGCTGCCTCGTTCATGCTGAACCCGTCGTATATCAATCCTGCTATCTCTACTGTAGATCTAGTGGATATATGGGTGCTCAACTTGCCCTCTTCGTTAGCAGCTTCCATCCTTGTTACCCATGCGAACTCAGCCACATTGTGTACCAACTCTTCTTTTACGTTCGGGTAAAGCATACCTAAAAGGGCGCTCTCTTCTTCTTGATTTAAAACGTCCATCTCTATCTGAGTGAATCTGTCGACAAGCGCTCTGTCCATAACTCTAGTACTTGTGTACTCGTTACCGATGTTAGCTGTCGCAATAAAAGTCACACCTCGTGCTACTTTGATAGTAGCCTGACCGTCTGCCTCGTCTAATCTGAGATACCTCTGTCCTTCGTCTAGTACTGTCATTAGAATATTCCAAGCATCTGGATGAGCCCTTGATAGCTCGTCGAGTAGTATCACAGCATTCTCAGTCTGTATAGCTTTAACAAACAAGGCTTCTGAGAAATATGTACCTGTGGATTTGTCAAAATGGGTGTTACCGATTAGGGTAGCACGAGGATCTTGGGTAGAACCCATATTAAAATAGAATTCAGGTCTGTCGAGGGATTTGACTAGACTCTTAGCAGCCATAGTCTTACCACACCCGGCGGGACCAGTCATCATAATATTCTTACCTCGCATAGCAGATCTAACAAGATACTTCCACTTAATCTCATTCATAATAAGACTATTTGGCTTAAGCTTATAAGAGCTGTGTATCGCGCTAACTATCTCAGCGTGATCTTCAGATACATTACCTGAAGTAGTCTCGATAGGAGCGGTAGCTGCAAAGTCCGACGGAGAAGCAGATCTCCAAAATACACGTCCTGTGCTGCCAACTTTACGAACAGCATATCCAGTGTCAGCTAGAACCTGCTTACGCTTATACGATGGTATTTCGTGACTGTAGTCAGTACCCTGAGCATCGACTGCTCTGGTCCTAGTCTTAGTCACTTGTTCAATTTTTACTATAACATTATTTTCTTTAGTCATTTGGTAACCTCTTTATTTAATTTCTACTAGAATCTACACGATAAAACCGGTATTTGTACATGCTTTTTTTCAAAAAAGTGAAAATAATTTAATATATTTCGGGCGGCATATCATAATTGCTTTGCGTCTCTTCTCCCTCATATTCCTCAGGCTTATTACTACCCGATACTAGTTCCCCGCCGGGCCGGAATCCAGAGCCGTAGTGAAACCCTTCACCGTGGTTACGCAGACCAGAGTTATACTTTCGAGCTGCTATGAAGTCCTGTATATCAGCTATATCGAATAGTACCTTAGAGTTACTGTGAGGCGACATCTTCACGTAGGGCAGTACTCCTGATCTACGGTAGCGGTCGATCTGCGTTACGCTGCACTCGAGGTACTCAGCTGCTTCCTTCTTTGTAAGTAATTTCTTCATGTCAAAATGTCATTATATATGTCAAACTGGCTCAGAAAAACATCGCACCGAACGACGCGGACAGTAGGTAGATCATCCACCATGACTAAGCCATCCTTATCCATAAGTATCCAAACATAAAACTTTCGACTACTACCATGACTAATACAGAGCTCACCAGATCGGTCAGGTGCTTAGAAAAGTTATTATAATAGTCTTGTATAACATGTCTCTCTAGGTCCCGGAGACTAAGGTCCACAGGTACCGTATACCCTTGACGAGTAGAATACCCAGAGCAGCGGCAACCCACCAACGATCGGCCAAGTATTGGACTAATCCATCCATCTACCGGTCCTGTACCTAATGATTAACGAGTCTATGAGGTATGAGGTCATTGTGATCCCGAATATTATACCCATTATTATCGTTACGAGTAGTATCGCGGCAACACCGAATAGGGTTAATACTACTAAGAGAGTGGTCGCGGCGAGTACGATTAATGGACTAACTATCCAATGGAATGGGGATCGATTGTACCACTGTGGAGCACGACTCTTCTCGAGTGTTTGTACTAATTCTTGGAGATCATCGAGGTCCCTTGTAACGTGCGAAGAGGTGACGTGAACCCTATTGTATCGGCGTTTTTGCTTACTACCCAAACCTGACACCCCGAGGTATAGAGTGCACGGCGCGTACCGTCAAATATTTCACGCGCGACCGTTGTTTACACATTACACGCGCCACCGATCGATCTTCTTGTGTTGTTTTTCGTTGATCTTGTTTGCATCAGTCTTTCTCCAAAATATAACGTTAGCTTCATCTTTCTTTTGTGGAATCTTCACCCATTTTTCGTGTCCCCTTCTTGGTGTATACGCAGGTTTTTTAGGCCACTCTGAATTATTAGAAGGTTTAGGTTGTCTAGAGAAATCGTAATCTTTTTTAGTCTTTGGTTTATCCTTCTTCAACGATGAATGTTCGAACTCTACTTGCACATTAGACTTCTTAACCATATCAAATGACCAATCTTCTTGACTCTTTGATATGGGATTGTTGACGTTCCTATCATTCAATGCTCTATTCATATATTCTGCAGATTGAAATGATTCATTCATTGCTTTCGTCTTCATTATTTTGTGATCGTATACGTAATACCTATTTGGAATATGAATGCTGAATCCACCGTCCTTCATATCCTGTGCTATCTTTGTAACGCGTTCTCTCTTATGAAGCTCTGGAATTACTGTACTCTCATCATAAAACTTACAATACTGTATCGGCCATAATACTGTACCAAATCTTGGAAGTAACTCATATAAATGGTTGGCGTGTTCCTTATGAGGTATGTTCTTCGAATTAGCAAATGATATTACTTCCTTCCTATCAGATTTATCACTACCTTCACGGTATATCCCCTTCATAGCCATCTTTATCACCATTGGATTTGATCTGTATTTCATAACTTTATTCGAAGCAGTCTTTAACACATCAACCCACCATTTTGGATCCTTAACACAAGAGTGAATCTCACCATCATAGTTGGACTCATCCAAATCTTTTATCTTCACTCCCTTATCATAACCCTTAATGAACATCTGCCTTCCAGGGTTACAACTAACCATTATAAATAGACATGAGTTGGTACGATACACAAGATCTTCAATAACATCGGGAACATCCACTTCAGGAACATGTTCTAAAACATCTTGACATATTGTTGTATCCCACCTTGCACCGTGTGGTAATTTAAAATCTAATCCTTTAACTGTTGGATCCCATGCAGTATAATCTTCCTGTTTGTTTACACCTATAAAATCAAAGAATGATATGAAGCTCTGACCCTTTGGTGGTCTTAACTCATCATTATACTCGTAGAAACCTCCATAATGATCATTTGGAACATCCTTTATTCTTACTAAATCTGTATCAGAACCTGGTCTTGACCTGTAACCTTGTCTTCCTTCTTTTGGACCTGTCCATGATTCTTCAGTATGAGTAACACCTAACCAATTATGACGATGATAACCCGAACCATAATCTAATATAGTCTGTGAATTAGGATTTAATATTCTAGACCATGTAACAGCTTCGGCTATAAATCGTTGATCTTTAATTAGACCACTATTGACAAAACCATCCTTCCTCATTCCTACGGGTTTATGATCATTACTATCTCGTTCATCACGAACACCAAATCCCGTATCTTGAGCAATACTATGCTTTTCTATTTTTTCGTAATACTCAGGTGAAAATAATGTACCGTCTCGTTTACGATGCTGCATTTGGACCGTCTAATCCCTTAACTGGATATGGTGTTGCACACTTATCACAAATTAATACTGGTATTTGTGCAAACATTTCTTGTCCAGTTGGTGAAGTAATCGGTGAAGCTCTCCTAATTTGGAGTCTTTCCTTCCATAGTGTACTATCACATCCCTCTACAGGACATTCTACAACACTCATCTTAGTTGGATCTATTTGTGGTTGTTGATTCATATTATTCCTTACGCTTTTGCTAAAGTCAGAATGTTAAGCTCACCATTAGTATCCATCATATACATCATAATGACCCAATCTTCTAACTGTCTCCAATTTATTTTAGAACTATCTTTATCTTCCAAAGTTGGAAGAGAAAAAACAAATTGCATTATCCTTGTAACAACTCCTGAGAATGTTCACCATACAAGTCCCATGATTTTGGTCCTCGATCTCTTTCCTCTTCAACTGTGATCACACCCTTTCCCGCATCAACAGTGAATATCTTCTCACCTATACGTTTGTAAACTTCATTTAGTGCTGTGGTTAAAGAAGGTAAAACTACTTGTTCATCATTTGGTTCTAAAACTTCTTCTGTTAAAATCCACCTATCTCCCGGTGGTTGTCTTTCTGCAACTACTCTTATTGCCATTTAAAACTCCCTATATTGAAAACATATTCCAAATTTTGTCTATGATCAGAGCAACAAATCCTGTTCCTACAATTCCTCTCCATTTTTGAGAGTTTTGTCTAAATTGTGAATTTTGTTTTGTCTCTGCCCACAACCCTTCATTTGGATTAAATAAATTCTCCTTTAAAAAACTTAAAGATGCATCAGTCTTACCGTGTGCCATACTCATATCGTGTCTCATCTGATCCATCTTTTTATCTAACTCGTCCAATCTGTAGTGGACGAGCTCTAGATCTTGTTTGTCTTTTGCATTCATTAGCTTAGTATCTCCGCTTTTAGATAATCATTTATAAATACCTCTATCAAATATTAAGCTTCTAAAAACTTAGCATTTAATACTTTTGCTAAGCTAACTACGTTAGTTGGATCGATTGTAACTGCATCATCACCGTACATTTTCTTGAAATCTCTTAGATTTTCTTCTCTACCATAACCTTCAGTTACGAAGAAACTTAATACACTAATTCCAACGTTCTTAAATTTGTTAACTTCTTTCGCAGTGTGTTTGAATGCTGAATCACCACCGTAGTACATATCTTTATCTGAATACCAAGGCATTCCATCTGAAAGATTTAAGAAGTATGCATCTCTACCGTTTGCATCGTTGATAATCTCCTTTGAGATTGCTTCGAAACAAAGACCTTCAGGAGTAACACCGTTTGCATCAACATACTTCCAATATTTCTTGATGTGTGCAACTTTGTTAACTTTAGAATCATAGATGATAGCAATCAATGGTTTATGATCGTTATGACCACCAGTGCTGTTAGTTGTACGAATTGAAACTTGTACGTGAATGTTACCGACCATTGATGAAGCTTTACAAATTGCAGCTGCACATTTTAGTGAGTTTGCAAACTTGTCACCGCTCATAGAACCTGAAGCGTCAATTGAAAGGTGAAGAAAAGCATCGTTGTATTTTTCTGTGAAAGTAGATTGGAAGATTCTACTATTTCCAAAACCTAATTCTGAAATAAGTCTTCTGTCCATTTTACCTGAATCTTGACGAGTCCACTTAAGTGTTTTCTCTTCATTACGAATCTGAAGTTTCTTACCAAGTATTGTACCAAGTTGAAGACCTCTTGCGATAGCTTCGTCATAATTGTGGTATGAACGTCTTCTAATGAAGTCATAAGCTCCAGAATTCCATCTACCTTCTGTGTTTATCATACCTTCGGTTATTCTTGGAACAACGATACAATTTACTCTATTGAAATCACCATATCCAACTTCTGTAGAATATGCACCTGATTGTTCAACCGCTTTGATAAGTCCTGAATCTTTCTTTGAAAGCTTAGATTTAGGAGTTTCACCTTGAATTAATTGCTTTTGTTTAGAAAAAGCATTTGAAGTTTGTGACTCTTCTCTCGCTGAAAGTTCAGGAAACTCAGAACCTTCACCGTCACCAGCTTCGTCACCTTCTTTGTCAGCACTCATTTCGTCTGAATCAGAGTCAGAACCTTTATCGCTAGATTCTGACTCGTCATCATTGAGGTTACTGTCATTTAAGTTTTGGTCGTTGTCTTGTGCTTCGACTTTTGGTTCTACTAGATTTTCTTTGATGATGTCATACATTTGACACGCAATCTCTAAACAATCTTCAGTAGATTTAAGTCTTGAAATATCCTTAAGATTAATTACACGATAGATTTCTCTTAATCCTGGAAGAGCATCTAAGTCTGTGTTAGGATTTGTGAAATTAATGATACGAAACTCATAACTATCCCAACTTGATGCATCTCTGTATTCGCCACTTTTAAGAGCTTTGTTGATGACTTTGAAGTTGAAATACTTATCATACATTGAGTGATAATAATTTTTGTATCCTGGAGCAGATCTAAAAGTTACATAATCAATTCTACGATCTTCTACATAATTTAGAAGAGATTTGATTCTTCCAAGCATTTCATTAAATTTAGCTCTATCTTCATAGTCCATATTAGTAACATTAACTTTATATCTTGTCTCAATATGAGTTCTAAGATCTTTAAGTAATTCGAAATCACTGTGTACGATGTGACTACCTTCGTGAAGAGCAAGTCCAACAATTGGATCAAAATTCTTATCATTGATGTTTGAACTTAGAGTCACACTTTTACCGTCAGTATAACTATCCCCTGAAGATGCAAATCTTACTGGAACATCTTGTTTATTTGTGACAATGTTAACAAAGTTAGCAATAGCTCTGCGATAACCAGCTAAAGCAACTAAGTCTTTACCTTTTTTCTTGGTAACTTCTTCATCTCTCCACCACATATCAGCTGAAGAACCTGTTAAGTTTCCAATCCAAAAGTCTGAGTTTTTATTTATTCTTGACATTTATAACCTCTATTCTTAAATTCTATTAGAATCTACTAAACAAAACCGGTTAATGTACATGCTTTTTTTCACTTTTTTTCACTTTTTTTCGCTTTTTTCTTAAATTTTGGCTGTTTATCACCGAAAATCTTCTCCCAATTGTCATCGTATTGTTGTTTATTGTTTACACGACTCTTACTTCCTTTTCCAGTCCACTCTCTACTCATTATGATTCCAAGCTCCCTGATACCATGTATCTCCTGTATTTGGAATTCTGACTAACTGATAGAATTTATCATCAACTTGAAATGGTTCATTTATTGCAAATGGACTAGTCAACTCATATACAGCTCTATCAATCAAAATCTCTATTATTTCTTCCTTGTACAGATCATGATTAAATTCAAACGTAGCCGGTTCTATGATCTCAACTTTTATTTGACAGTGTACATCTTGACTTGGAACTAATCTATATGCGATTATTTCTAATGAACTTTGTCCGTTTAATTTTGACACTCCTAAAAACAGGAATGCAATTGCTATTATAACATGAATTATGGAATATTTGTATGATTTTATCATAATGACCTCATTAATATTTTTTGTTGCTTTTTGTTATGTGAATGTATAAATGTCAAGTGGTTGTTTATATTGGACTTGGTGATCAGTGTGATTTCGTCTTTAGAATATAAATCATTAACGTATTGCACACTCTTATAATAACCATCCTTCATAAACATTTTAATAACAGTTTTCATCACATCTTTGTATGAGCGGGTGGACGGAATCGAACCGACAGCATCAGCTTGGAAGGCTGAGGTATTACCACTATACGACACCCGCGATTTCTTCTTTTCTTTGTTTGCGTAATAATTTTTTAACCATCTATCCCATGATCCACTACCTTTTGCGACCTTACCACCACCAACACTGCGTCTGTCCATTCTACGTAAATTATTTTTAGTAGTACTGCTTACTGGTTGTACATAACCACCAGTCTTGTGCGGATATACTATATGTGCTGAATATTTTTCTACATCACTGCATTTAACACATTCCTTATATCCTAAATGTATTCTTGTATGTGGCATAAACTTGCCACACTGCTTACAGTTTCTCATATAACCTCATCAATTTTATAGAATCTAAACGTTTCTGGGATTAAAGTACATGCTTTTTTTCAAAAAAATGGGGCAACAAAATAGTCACCCCATAATTTCGAATTACTGAAACAATATCGGTAACGTATACCTTACTGTCACTGCCATTCCGTTCTGAAGAGCCGGATAGAACTCCATTTCTTTCAATTTGTTAATGATCACTTTATCCAATCTAGCATTTGAACTATCCCTGACATGTGGATCTATAACTTTACCATCTTTGTTGACCAGAAACACAGCTTCTACTTTTGTACCAGGTTCTATATCGAACAAATATAGATCATATTCAGTAAGGCTGAAGTCTCTTTTAACCAATGGGTGTCGATTCTCACCCTTTGTGTTGGGAGAGTTAGGTTGGGCCACGACCAAGCCCATTAACATTAAACAAAGTAGTCCTCTCACTTTATTTCTCCGCATTTTCGTTTTATGGAACTTGTAGAAATGTTACTCTCTACGAAACTATATACGTACGTTAATTTTTAGAAGTGAGCTTTAAACCTAATTCAGCTAAAAAAGTAACTAAATCTGAGTCTTTTAACTCACCTTGTAAAGGTATTTCTTCTATCTCGTCTATCTCTTGTGTTGACTGTTCTATTAGATCTTCAATAACACTATTTAAAACACGTTTATATTCAGGTCTCATGTCCTTCACCGCAACAACTAGTTCAAACAAACTGTTCAAAGTCATACCATCAATAGCATATAGTTTATGGTTTTTAAATGGTTTATTCATTTTTGTATATATAAATACTATTCAATGAGCCATAAAATCAGTGTTTTGGGTCAAAAATTAATATTTATCCTATGAGGACTTTTGTTATTCGGAGAATCGCATTAGTCCTTTTTTCGTTTTGGAACAAATGGAGATAACATAATGAAGGAAATCATAACAATGGTCAAAGGGTGGATAGATGACTTAGTGCATCTACTCATGTCCTTTGTGGCCGTAGGTGCTATGTCAGAAGTCCTCTTTGGCAGTGGTGTTTTCGGTGTAAATGTTATTGGCAATATTACCAATATTATCAACATGTTTGGTAATTCTGGATTTGCCGGACTAGTATCACTTTTAATATTAGTCGGATTGTTCCGTAAATAAATAGGATGTAGAGGGTCGCAGAAATGCGGCCCTCCCTATTTTGGAGATACCGATATACATTTGGGAATGGTTATCGACTATATTTTATATCTTCTTATTTTGTCTTTTATGGAAAATGTGGTGGGATAACAGTTAAGATTGTTTATTAATCCTAGCTTCAAGTTGTGACAATAAATTATCTATCTTTTCTATCGTTTTTGGATCTGTAACATTATCTCTTTTTATCATTAACTTACCGTATGCCTTTTGTAAGTCAATCAATGCGAGTCCTTTCATGCTTCGTCTATAATATAAGTGATGTAATGCCTCATCCTCTGCTTCAGCACCTCTAACACCTGCAACTGCTGTAATCTGTTCTACTTCTCCGTATATGGTTTCTCCTACATCTTGTATTTCTTCCCATACCGTATTTTCCCACATAACATCTAAATCTAAATTGTCTATTTCTGCTAATGCTTCTTGTGTATCGATACTATCTTGAATTGCTTTTTCTCTCTGTCTTATCTTTGCCCTTTCAGCAAACTCTCTGTCTAAAGTTACTGTTCGGATTGAGTCGCATTCAGATAACCAACTACCATAATTTTTCCAATTTGGTGTTCCCCATTCGTTACGATATTCAGTGTCATCACAATCTTGTCCGTACGCAACATCTCTTTTAAATTCTGATACTTGTTGAACATCTTGAGAATATATAACACTTAGTATTAATGTAAGTGCTACGTATCTCATAATATGTCAACTTCTATATGGTAATGTCTAGTTGGAGATCTATCATAGTCTGTTCCTACTATGATCATGTACTCTCCTGGGGCTATTTGTGGAGTCCATTCTGTACGATAGAGTTTCCAAACATAGGTTTCTATTCTATCTCTACCATCCTTAAACGGATCAAATGATATTGGTTGTTTGTGAACCATTTTTCCCTTTGAGTTGTACATATACAAACGTGTGTTTTCTTTCTCAACTCTATATCTAATCTTTACCGCATCACCTCCACTAATATCAGTAGTCTGCCAAGCTTGAAGAGGAAAGAAATCAAAGTCTTCCATTGTTGGTTCACTAGTACTCAAAACGGGTCCGTCATCTCCAGATCTAAAGAAGATGACGAAACCTAATACAAAGCATATTGCTCCGATTAAAACTATTTCAATTAATTCTTCGTTTTGTGATTTGTACATGATTTGTTTATAAATAATAGGGGATAGAATTATCCCCTATCAATTATTGTCCTTCCCATATAACGGGCGTTTCAGCTAAATCGAATGCAAGAGAATCATAAGTGTAATACCATATCTCATCATTTCTGCGTTGGTGATATAATCTACCTTCACCATCAGATTCGATATTGTATTGCCATTCACCATCAACATCTGGGATTCCCAATAGCATGTTAATCTGAACGTTACGACTTCTGTTGATCACTTCGAGTGGATTATATGGCCACGCCTCAAGTCCTGTAGACATTAATGTCTCAGCTGCATGTTCCTCTAATCCTGCCCAAATCATATCAGCGAATGCTTTTTCAGCTGATGCCTCAGCGTTATCGACAGTGTCTTGATAACGTGGTATAGCGACTGCTGCTAAGATTCCAAGAATGATTGTGACCATCACTAGCTCAATCAATGTGAAACCTTTTGATGTATTCTTTAATATGTTCATGTTCATTTCCTTTCTGGACTTTGTCCGTTGTAAATTAAGGTACTAAAGTTTTATGTAATTTTGAAGGGTTTTCTGTGTCTATTACTACAAGAACTGGTGCTTGTGCATCTGTACCTGAACCACTTCCTGGTATAATCAAGTATGCGTAAGAACCATCCTGAAATGGTGACGTTAAACCGTTGTTACCAAAATCTTTCTTGAAGTCTAATGCTCCGACTTCTGCGTTTCCATCAAATGAAACAGATGATTCAAGGCTCATCCAATCATTTTGTAATGCATCATCGTCATCTGATGATGGAGAGAAAACGTATACAAATTCACTTAGGTCATCTGTGTAAGATACTTTTTGGTCTAGTACTGTTTCAACATAAGCTTCAAGAGTTTCATCTGTAGAAGCTCCATCAGCTAAATCAACACCACCTACAGCGACGTCGTATTTTTCCTGTCCTGGAAATCTTCCTTTACCCTCTTCAGATAATGTTTGGTTATAGTAGTTGTTAGCAACTGTCAAAATCTTATCAATGTTGGCCATTGTTTTCTTTTCCTTTGCACCAGCACCGACTGCTCCAAATTTTGGTGCGGCTGTTGTTGCAAGAGTTGCCATCATTGCAGTTGTAACTGCGAATTCAGCAAGAGAATTACCTCTTGTTGACTTTAATTGTTTGATCATTTTTTTAATGATGTTTACTAGTGTTTTGAACATTTCAGTTCTCCTTTTCCTCTTTTGAGGTGTTTTTAAATAGTCTTCCTATAGGGTATAGTGCAAATAGTATGCCAAAGTCCTCACCTGGGGGAATTATTTTCAATTATTTTTTAAGTGTATCCGGGGTTGGATTTAGGGGTGCAAAAAAATACGGGATCGTTAAATCCCGCATTGATTTTTAGGTTAAATGTTGTTAAATTATGTTACAGCTGTAACACTTTTACTGTATCAATTTGATAATATCTCTAATAATATTCGAAATCGTCTGAAATCAAGCATTTTTGATCCATCTGAGTGTGCTTTGTCTGGAAACGGATGAACTTCAGCAAATATTCCATCCACACCTATTGCTCGAGCCATTCTTGCGTAATCAAGTGCATATTTTGGACCGTGTGGATGAGTTACATCTACAATTACATCACAATCCAATCGTTGCATATCTAAAACATTTCTCCAATCTATGACAAAATCATTCAATACTGTAGTACCACGCTCTATCATCTGTACCTTTTTGTTGTTTACACTATGACACTTCTCAATCATTGGTGCTGCATCTTTTCCTGATGTGGTTTGTGCTCTCTTTATGTTAACCCACTTACCAGTTTTTGCAGCTTCAATTAATAGGTTTGTTTGTCTACTCAATAATGCTGGAATTTGTATCTCATCAACTACTTGTGCTACAGTGTTTACTTCATGTGTTTCATGTACATCAGTTGTTAAATTCAATCCATACTCTTGCTTAACACGTTGTAGTATTTCCAATCCATCAATCATTCCAACACCACGTCTCGATGAAATACTAGTTCGGTTTGCTTTATCATACGATGATTTATAAACAAACTCATGTTGTGGAAAGTCACTTCGTATGTGATCTATAAATTGTGCAGTTTCTCTCGCTAATTCCCATCCTTCTACTGCACACGGTCCTGCTATAATCTTCATTTTTCATGTCCCTTTACAAATAATTTACCACCTTTTTCTATGGTTTCTGGTGTTTCCCAATCTGTCTTTTTCCAAACCTTTTCTTTAAGGTAGTTACTGTATTTAAGTGATTCCTCTTTTAGATCTGACAGTTTATGCCAACGTATGAACATATTTTTCTCTAAAAACAGTGCAAACGATCGTTCAACCGATGCTAAGTGAGGTAATGCTCCTTTGGTTATTGGTAAATGCCAGCTAAATGGCTTTGCGTAAGTATCTTCATGTCTTACTGCATCAGCACTTTTGGCGAAGAAATCAAATCCTATTAAATTTAATTGTTTATAGTGTCTAAAATATGTTCTATGAAACCACAACAATGTTAAGAATCCAGTAGAAGGTCTTGGTGATTCAGGTTCATTTGGTATGTATCCAAATTCTCTATAGATATTTATCAACTCTTTATCAGTCCACATTACTTTGAATTTTTTATTGATAAAGTTAGGATCGGTTTCACATTTCTCTACAATCCTTTTGTCGTTTGTGTTAACCATTCTGTTGAGATACATTCTATTCTTGTTGAATAAAACCCATGAACCCTTTAACAGTTTTCTAATGTGTTCCTTATGAAGCATCGGTAATCTAAATGTTCCACCAACCCAAACGTCTGTTCGTTTACCAACTGCCTTTTGTTGTACCTTTATTTCAGGAAGTCCTTTACCAAACCTGACTACCACTCCATCAAAATCATCTATAAACTTTGCAAGCTTTCCTTCTTTCCTGTAGTTCATTATTTCTACAGAATTTCCAACTAATAGTATTCGTTTATTTTTTATATATTCTTCAAAAGTTTCCATTCTAATGCAAATTCCGTATCTTTATACTCTTCTAACCATGGACCACCGTTCGTATAGTGTATAGCTCTTGGATTTTTCATATCATAGTATCCAACTAAATAATTGTAACTTAGTGGCAAATCTGCTATAAGATCTTCATCACACCATTTAAATTCATGCAAATCAGATGGTGAGGCGTTGTTAACATATTCTGGTGTCATGTGTTGAAACTTCTTATTCTTAAATAGCATTAATGATGACCAACACTTTTTTGGATATGATTTATTCTGTACACCACTCATTTTTTCTGTTAGTATGACCTTATCCGATAACTGGTGTTTAACAACCATTAATGCCGTATCTACTATTGCTGTATCTCTATGTCTTGGCCAAAACCTTGTCATCTCTTCAGGATCACATTTCCATAAGAAATCATGATCACAATACAGAGATTCTCCCTCAAAATCAGATAAATATGGAACTAAAAACCTAGTGAATGAGAACTCAGTAGATTCTCCTGGAACTGGTGTTCTATAATATAACCCTTGATTTATTAAATCTTTCCTAATAAGCGGTATGATCTCATGATCGGTTGAAAACCTCTCTATTGATTTTTTGCATACTTCGAATACTGAAGGAAGTTCAGAATCGAAACCTATAAAGATTTTCATTTTTTCTTTGGCATACCGCCGACAGATTCTCTTTGAATATCCTGATGATTTAACTCCACCCAGTAAATCTCATAGCATATACTATTTTCTAATGCTTCAAACTCATGATATTCACCTGGTTTTGCAATTGCTATTTGACCTGTCTCAATAATAGTTTCATCAACCAAATCATAATCATTCTTGTAAACTGTTATTTTAAGCTTACCCTTCTCCATATAGAATGCATTAAACTTGTGTGTATGTTTGTGTTTAGAACAAAAACCACCCTTGTTTACTTCTATTCTGTGTACTTCAAAGTTATGATTGGAGAATATTTCAGCTGTCTTTCCCCATACTTTTCCTGCAACGTTATACATTTTTATCCTTATATTTTTAATTCGTCATCGACGATTGCTTTATCTTCTTTCCACCATTCATACTGCTTATTCATGAATGATGCTCTATGTCTACATTCATAGTCTTCTTCTGATAAGATCTTCCATATTTGGTCGAAGCCTTCTTCATCTATTTGTTTTCTTTCCATAAAGTAAACCTTTGCACCATCCTTATCAACTGCATTTACTTTACCTCTGATAGTGTCATAATTGTCAACAAGTAGCCATTTCACACTCTTTCTCCTATTGTAATTGTATTTCCATTGAATCTAAATAGGCTGTTCCAATGTTCCACCATAAAATCATTGAATCGCCTCTCATTGATCTTACTGGAGCCAATACATTACCAACTTGTCCCAAATCATCAGCAATTGATATTTGATTTGTTACTGGAGACATAGAGTGGAAATCATAAACCATACTAGAAGTTGTACCATCAGAATCATACCACACTCCATCTGTACATGTTCTACAATTACTCTTAAAATAACCTGTTGTATCTCCTACTACCCAATACATGTTAGAACTCCAACTGACACGAGTGTAACTCATATCAAATTCATCAGATTCCAACACTCCCCATATTGTTTTTAGAGTTTGCCATCTATTTGGATCTAAGTTTATGGACGGTACATGTTCTACTGTAACATATACCGTTCCATGATTATCGTCTATTGGTTCTGCTGGTGATTCACAACCAATAGTGATTAATAGTAAAAAACTAGCTACGACGCTTTTTAGTTTTAGGATATTTAGATCCATTTTTCTTTGCCTCCTGCATTTGTTTGGCTTTTTTGTGATCAAGTTTTTGATTTTTATTTTTTATCTTGTACGTGTTACGAGTCTCCTGTATTTCATCATCATAATCATCATCCAAGTATCTTCTCCAATTTTGTGACATACGTATCTCCTAATTAAACAATACCTTAAAGTCGTTGAGCTTATCTAAAAACTCTGTAATCGTGAATTTTACACCAGTATCTGTAACAATTGTAATTTCTGTTAATTTTTCGGGGTGATTATCTACTAAGGTTTGTAACGAAATCATTCCACGCTCTGCGTAGAACTTACCGAACGATTCAGTACCTAAAACATTACTATCAAACATTAGTTCATTTTTCCCATCATCTGGTAAAAGGATATAATAAGTATTCATAACCAGAATCTAAACGTTATAACCGGTTAATGTACATGCTTTTTTTAACTTTTTACCTGTTTTTCCTCGAATGCTGGTTTCTCGCTTGCTGAAGTATAAGTTGCTGCAATTTTGGCTTTCTTTTCTGCAAGAATTTCTGCTTTAAAGTCACTCTTTTTACCACCAAAATATTCATAAGCATGACCTTCTGCCATTAGTATATCATTAACACTAAGCAACCCATCTGAAGATTTATCTATACCTTCAGGTATTGAAACACCTTCCATTACTTCTGGATCAACGAACACTTCACCTAAAACTCTACCAAATTTACCTGTTCCATGAGATACAACTTTGAAGTTCCCTTTCTCAAGTAGTTCTCTATTCCTAGCTTTAGCAGCAAGTCCTAGTTTTTTCTCTTCTAAATTTTTGGTTCTAGATTCCCAAGTATCTATTCCCATATATCTAATTCTTTTCTTTATCATTAAATCAAAACCGAGATCTATCCATGCATCGATAGTATCTCCGTCTAAAACTTTAATTAGTTTTGCATTATACTCAAATGAGGCCGGTTTTTTTGCCATTGATATTCTCCTTATACATCTATAAATATTCCTGTTCTAACTTAAATGTATGTAAAAGATCAGCCGTTTTTGGCTCTATTTTGTTGATCTCTAGATTAAATATATCAATTTTCATTTTTCCGACTTCTCCTGAGTCACTAATTATACGTTGAAGCATCATTAACAAATGAAACCTATCGTTTGTTAATTTAGATGCATCAAATGTAACCATAATATCGTTCTTCTTCTCTGACTGAAGAGGATGAAACTTACCAGCTATATCGTACATAGTTTTCTTTTGTTCTTCTTCTATGTATTTGTTTATCCCAAAACCTTTGTGTCCTACCCAATCTCCGTATAAATCTGATGCTAAAGGTTCTAATTCTTTTATGTGTTGCATTGTTGGATTCTCTAACACAAACCCAATATCATACTTATCATACACAACTGGATGACAAAATTCATCATTTGCAATCCATGTTCCCCATTTTCTAAGATAGTTTCTTCTTGCATTCTCTTCAAATATTGGAAAATCATTATCTTCTTTACCAATCTCTTCGTTCCACTTATGTCCTCTACATGTTAAGTGGTAAACGAATGCATCTCTACTCTGAATCAATTCTAAACCATTCAAAATCCATCGTTGAAATATATCTGAGTCTTCGTATGGAAATGGTGCGAATACATGATCATGACCACCAACCTTAATATAATCTTCTTTATGTAATATCCATGGTGCAAACATACCTCTAGTTGTTTTGTCTTTATCTTCAATCAACTGTTTGTTAACAAATTCCTCGTATGCTTTTATATTTAACGTATCAAAATCTTGTCCAAAGTCTTGTATTATTTTTTCTCTTCCTTCAGGATGTAGAGGTGGTTCTATTCTTGTTCCACACACAACTCTTCCCTTCTCAAGATGCTTCATCATATTTTCCACGTACTTTGGTCCAATATACATGTCTGCATGTAATATACCAACAACATCATGATTTGCTCTATCAACTCCTAAATCATATAAAACAGTGTGACCAACACGTTTCTTTGTTGTTATGTATTGCAATCTATTATGTTCAAAGCTTATCGGATGAGAATGATACATACTTTCCATCCATTCAGCAGTACCATCAGTACTTGCATCATCTATCATTATCAACTCAACATCATCTGGTGAATTTCTAACAAAGGAATCAAACAGATTTTTTAGATGTCTTAAATTATTGTAACTTGGTACTACTAAAGATAACATAGTTTACTCCTGTAATCCACATATAAAACCGATCTCATCAAACTTGGGTAACTTACCCCACTTTTTCACCCACTTGACTTGATTTGCTTGTTCTGCCTTTACTTGTCTTTCTGCCGATTTACCATCATTTTCTTCTAACCTATGACTTCCTCTTGCACCAAAATGCCATATTAATGATTTCGATGGGAGTACAAATCTAAAACCAGCTTGCAACATTCTTAAAAACAAATCCATGTCTTCCCAGCTGGCCGGCGCAAACAATGGATCATTTCCACCTATCTCATCCCAATCCCGCTTTTTAATTAAACCACTAACTCCCTCTCCCTTTGCAATCTCAAAATCATTGATTGCTACAAATTGTCTAGACCACTCATCAAAATACTCTGTATCAAAATCATCGTGATATGCACCAAACTCATCTTGTGGAACAACTACAGTTCCCAGTCTTGATTCAGTTGTTGCAAACATTTTGGGTTCTACTCTATGTGAATTTACCCATAACTTCTCATCTGGATATTTTTCGTGTACATCCAATAATGACTTATCCCAATTTTCTGTTACGTAAAAATCTGAATGTAGAAAATTGATATACTCTGTCTTAACCTTATCTGCACAGAAATTCATTCCTCCACCAATTCCTACGGGTGGATCATTCTTGTCTATGTAATATTCTAAGTTATATTTCTCTCCTCCTATTTGCTCTAACCATTCATCAGTTCCATCACTACAATTTTCAGCATGTACAATAAATGGTGCATCCTTATAGAATGAGTTTTTTCTAACTGAATCAACAGCAATCTTTAAATAATCCAGATTGTTCCATGTTGATATGCAAAAGCTCATTGGACTAGTAGACATAATTTTCTCCGTATGTTCTCAACTCTTTGTACAAGTCTTTGTATTCTGATTTTGGAAAGAAGTTTGCCAGTCCAGCCTCAGCTCTCATACAAAACTCATGTACTCCGATATTAATTTTATTTCTTCTAAATGTTTGTGAATTTAAATGCGCAACTGTTATATTGTCACTAACATGTGTTTTTAATCCGTTTGTTTCAGCTACACATCCAGCATAAAAGTCAAGGCCCCATCCATAATGTAATTCTTCTGGGAATTTAACAATAATTTCACATATATCTCGTCTTAAAATTGGACACTGAAAATCTATCCACCTAACCTCTCTAACTGACTTAGATCCCCAATTATACATCTGCTTCCAATTACATTGCTGTATCTCCGCATTGATAACCGATGGACTATACACTGATGAATCATTTTCCTTCATTTCTTCTAAAACGTTACTAACAAAATTGTGTCCATGAAATATCAGATCGTTATTCAACATTGCGAGGTAATCGTGCTCAGAGCTCAAAAAATACTCGAGGATCACATTAAATCCCCCGCCAAAGTATATATTCTCTTTCAATTTATGAGTAGTAGTATTTGCCATATTTTCAGACGAACCATTATCGATAACCATAAATTCCATATCGTTCGTAATTGGATCTCGTTTTAATTGATCTACTAGGTTATCTGTCAAATCTGGAACGTTATGATTTAGTGTAGATAATAACATTAGAACCTCATATCTCGTGTTTCTTTACTCGGCATAACAATACCCAAATAATTGTATGACAACGTTTCTTCCGTATTTCCTTGTGCCCTACAATCTAACATTTGATCTAAGTAGTGAAATGCTTTAAACCACCCTTCTGTTGGAATTATATCAATGACCTTAGTTGCCAATAGATATTCAGTGTACCAAATCAATTCACCTGGAACTTGTTCTAATAGGTTTTCAAATGTCATGTTGTTTGGTGTTAAATAATTTTCCTTCATGTGTGTTAACACTTTAGACGACCATAAATTAGGACAAACAGAATCAAACAATTTCCCCTTCCTACCGAATAATTCCATAACCTTCAATCTATCGTTTGCAAATGATTGGAACACATGAGCTTTATCAGGTCTTGTTGCACACCATGTAAGTAAATCTCTACACTCAGTTATGTTTGTATACGGTGTATCTTCGTTTGCCATAAAATCATGAGTATTAAAGTCTCGTATAAAATATGAATCTGCATCTATCCATAAATAGTTTTCACATATTCTTGCTTGACTAAATGACATTTTTACTAACTGTTGACCATACCAACTATCACCTAATTCATGACCAACTATTTCCTCATCATTCATTAGTATTGCATAATCTGTATCTACATTATCATCAAACAACTGAATTTGATTTCTTGGAACCGACAGATATGTTGGTATACTATCGACATTATGTTTCTTTATCGTTTCTATTAACTGTTTAGTATAGTCTAAATGTCCTTGATAAGACTTTATAAATAACGCTAACTTATGCATATAAATCTACCACCTTAAATTGTTCTACCATTGATATTCCCTTCTTCGCACATTGAAAATCAGTATGAAATGCCATTAGTACACTGTTCCTAAAATAGTATCGATCAGTCTGACTAGTAAAGTTTTTCAAAGCTGATACCTTTTTATAATAAACATCGCTAATATCAACAAACAAATTAGGTATCCACTCTTGATCCGTACTGGGAGTCTTATACTGTATTAGGCTTGCTGGTTTGGATCTGATCAGGGCTTTACCAAAACCCGATACATAGCGATGTTCGAAGTGCGAATCACATTCAGAAGGCAAAACAATTGCATCAACATTATATTTTACCATCTGTTTTTCTATTAAATTTATCCATTCCTCTTCTTTGAGGTCTTCCATATATTGTGCTTCATCAATGTATACGTTTTCTACGTTATTGCAATTCATTTCTTTCCACACATTATCAACTTCTTCTATTCTCTTAATACTTGTAGTATCATCCAAATGTCCACCAATTGCCAAGTTCAAACATATAAATTTTGTATCTGTAAACTGTGCTATTGTACCCATCATACTGTATTCTGTATCATCTGGGTGTGGTGATATACAGAGAACTGCTTTCTTATTTAAGAATTCCATAAGTGCTCCATTATATGATCTTTGTTTGTGTATTCCTGATAGATAACTTCTATTCCTTCTTTTTCAAATAACGATTCATCTAAATAATCTTTTCCACCTGCTCCTGCCAAATATTGATCAGCTCCAAGTTGTACACATATATCAACTAATCTGTGTGTTCCCTTTAAGTGTGTAAACCAATCCATCTCAAAAACAGTGTCGATGTTCATTTTATTCATTATGTGTTTTATTATGGCAACATTTGTAGATAACAAGTTCTTACCTATATAAGTATCGAACTCAACTAGCTCGGGAAAGGTTTTTGTTAGTTTATTCCAATCACGTTCTGGATCGTTATATTCTTTATCCTTTATTGGAACCATTCCCTTCTTAACACTCATCGTGTGCCACTTGTTATTTCTGTTAAACCTATTCTGATAGCCATTCTTCTCAAATTGACAATGAGATAAACAAACAAAAATATCAGCTTCATCTATCTTATCAAAAAATGGTTTCCATGGTATAAAGTTTGGTTGATGAATTGTTACGATCATAAAGCTACATCTTCAGGTATAAAACTAAAGAAGTTGTCCAATAATTGTGTACTAACCTTAACAGGATTAAACACATACTTGTTTGGCATGTGATGAACCATTAGCTTCTTATAATCAACAGTAGGTGACAACATACGTAAATTCATTTTAATATCACTAGCTGCACTTTCCAACACTCCACAATATCTTGCCTCAGCATTAGTGTGAAACACATTATTATGCATCAAAACTTTAACCTGATATTTTGATAATAACCAATTACCACTGTGTAAATTATACGGTATAAAGTAATAGTCTCCATCTATCATGTGTAGCTTTTGAATTATATCACTAACTCCATTTCCACCCCTGTGTACTGAATTATATGGTGCTAAGTCTACAAATTCTTCTACTCCATTTTCTACTTCATATCTCAAAAACTGTACATTATTTTGTGGATCATCTTTTGATATTTTCTCATTGACTTCAATCGCATACTCTAACGTTTCCCTCGTTATTAGAATGTCATCTTCATTGTATAAGAAATAATCATACTCATCTATAAGATCTACAACCATTCTTCTATGCTCAAACGTTAATGCATGTTTTAAGTTTGGATCACTAAGTTGTGTATTGACACCATCCATCTCAATCTTTTCTGGTGCAAAAACGTAAACATCAGATATGTCTTTCAATTCTTTCAATACTTTAGGTAAGTATGGATTTGAGTTTGCACTCATCGAAGGTATCATTGTTAAAATTTTCATATTATATTCTCTTAAGTATGGTTAATCCCTGACCCGCGTTTACAAATTCTTCCATCTCCCAAGAATCTGTACTACTTAGAAAGTCTTTAATGGCAGCATCTAACCCGGATTTATTATGATCTCCAGGATCTATTTCTGGTAAACTATTTCGCTCATTATACCCATGATCATCTACTTTTGCGTGTGTTTTTGTATCATGCATAACAATAAATTTATTCACTTTATGATTGTGTCTAAATAGTTCATGCTTTAATTGTAAAAACGAATGTTCGGTATCAATAAAAAGTAAGTCTGTTTGATCTATGTCTACTTCTAAAGTGTTACCAATGATAAGTTCAAAATCTATATTAAGTCCATCTGCAAACCTATATGCTTCAGATAAATTTTCTTTACCATCATGTTCTATTTCACCATTAGGACGTTTGAGTTTGAATGTATCTGGATGAATAATGTCGTAAGATCTTAATTTTTTGGGTTTACTATGTAAAAAAGAAAAAGTAGATTCCACCCAACGAACACCAAACTCAGTAATGGTTTCGCACTGTTTTCCATAATGAAATAATTTTTGATGTAAAAGTGGATCAAATGATCGTTCCTTTTGAATTAACTTGGCTACTCTTTGGCTTAATTCTAATTCTAAATCCTTCATACTAATTGCTCCGTTGCTCCATCATCATTCATTCTGTGAATGCTGTAATTGTATTTTCTTGCAATTGCATGGAACTTATCATGAGTAACTTTAGCGTTATCATTATTCCATACACAATCTTGCTTTGCTCTCTCACCTAAATATTTGTTCTCAAACATAGGATGATAACCACCACCTGGATCTATTCCACATGTTATTAAATGTTGTACGTCTGTAAACATTCCCATCCATGTTGCAGCAGTTTGTAGAACAGAATATGTTTCTCCCATGTGTGGTATTCCCTGTTCATATTTTAAGTTGTTAATATCATGCACACCTAATGCTACCAAATGAAACTTACAATCTGGATTAACCTCTCTAACTGGATCCATCCAAACTTCTGCTCCATAATCTTCACTAAAACCACCAGGATGAGCTTTTTGTGGAAAGTATGGCATCACAAAATTCTTAACCTTCTTCCACTCTTCTATATCTATGATGTCCCAATTATCTGTGTCATGCATAAAAAAGTAATCTACCTCTTCACATAAGTATATGGCGTTATTTAAGCATGCTATTTTATAATCATCACTCTTCTTTATTTCCCTTGCACTTGGTCCCTTACTAACTAATATTATGTTCATCCTAAACCCTTCCATGTTGCACCTGGTGGTGTCCAAAAATGATTGCATTCTGCTTGAGAATAATAAAGATACGACTTTCCCTTATCCACCATTCTTTTTGCCCACTCTCGATCTTCTTTACCTTGCATAGATTCATTAAACTTATTCTGTTGCAATTGTTCTTTAGAATAAAAGCAAAAAGCATTATGCAAAAAGAATCTATTTTCTATCATAGACCACATATTTTGTTGATCTTCTGATCCAAAATGAGACCAAACATAATCTTTAGAAATTTTCTTTCCTCTCCATATCGGTGTCTGATCTCCAAAAACTGCCACATATCCCTGATCATTCAACAATCCTTCTATCTCACCAAAACCATAAGGTCCTATTGTATCTATTTGACAGTGAGAAGATAATACTAATATTGTATCTCTATTTGCTTTTTCTACACCATAATTCAGTGCACTTCCTGGTGTGTACGGTTGAGGTACAGGGTAAATTTTTATATCTCTCTTAGAGTTGTGATAGTCTGCATCATTTGAATTAAAAGTCTGAACTATATCTAACGTTTCATCATCACATCTATCACTCAACATTATTACTTCAGGGTTTACAAACTCATCAAAGACAGATTGTAAAGCAAAGCCAACGTATTGTTCACCGTTTCTAATTCTTATTAAAACTGAAATATTATCTGAATTCATTCTTCCATTCCTCAGTTAGTAGTGGAATTCCAGTATCCTTTCTTATTTTTTTCCTCATCTTTTCTGGATCTCCAGGAACAAGTGATCCACTCTTTCTTATATCCACAAACATATCAAACAATCTAGATTTAAACTTTGTCAAATCTGTGAATGCTGATATATCAATTGCTACAAAGAAATGGCCCATATCTCTCTTCTCATCTAATGGAGAATCATACATTGGAGATAATTCATTTGATGTTTTCATACCAGATAATAATGCACATAATATATCCACCACCATAGCCAACCCAAAACCCTTGTAATCACCTATTGGTAATAACCCTATTGCTTCCTTTGGGTCATGTACTATTTCACCAAACTCTCCAACCGCAACGTCATCTGGAAGATATTCTCCATTCTTTTCCCTATTCTTTAGTTTGTTCCAATTATATTTTGATGTTGCCATGTCCAAACAGAATGGCTCTTCCCCTTCTACAGGTGCAGCAACACAAATAGGATTGGTACCAAAATAAATCTTATCAGATCCACTGTTTTTCATTAAAGAATCTGCATTTGTAAACGATAACCCAATCATGTTACGATTTGCTGCAATCAAAGAATAAATTGAAGCTGCTGCAAAATGACTAGAATTTTTTACTGATACTGCACCCAATCCATGAGCCAAAGCCAATCTACAAGCATAATTCATAGCTTCAATACCTGCATGAATTCCACATGAATGATCTGCATCAAGTGTAGCTGTAGAAAAGTATGATTTCACAAACTTCATATTTGGATTTTTGTTTAATCTTCCACCCTCAAACGCATTAATATAATGGTGAAGTAAATTTATACCATGAGAATCGATTCCTCTTAAAGACGTTTGTGCTAATGATGTAGCAATGTTTTCAGAAACATCTTGTATTACCCCAATACTAAGTAATCTATCTTTAATGACGTGAACTATCTCTTCATAATTCTTTCGCAAAGCTCTAAGTCCTCTTTTGTTTTTACTATTATAGAATTTATTTTTGGAACAGCATAATATCCAACTTTAGGTACAAAAAAGCATTCATTTGTTTTTTGATACTGATCTTCCATTGGTCTTATTTTCCAACCCATAAGAGAATATGTAAACGTATATGTTGGATTTAAATCTTGTGTCAATGCAAACTTTCCAGACTCATCATAGTTTACAGGATCTCCATCATAAACTGTGTGTACTTGATTCTCTAACACTGTAAACATACTATTGTAATCTGAATGTATTAGTGAATCCACAAAATTTGCTATCGTATCTCCATCCGTAAATGGAGAAATTGAATTAACCCATACAACATAATCGTAAACACCCCTTTCACAACACCCATAAGTAAAATCATATACTACATCATCAGATCTGGTTTCAGATGTAGCTAAGCTTTCACTTCTCCAATAATGATGCACTCCTTCCGGAACCTGGGCTTCTTCAATTAGTTCTTTACTTTCGGTGTTTACAAATATATCGTCAAACATTCCAGAATCTATAGCATTATTGATAGAATGCCTTATTAATGGAATACCATTTAATAGCTGCAAATTTTTCTTTTTTAATCTTTGACTACCCATTCTTGCGGGTATCATTGCTATCACACTACTCAATTTAAATCCCCATATATTTTGTGATCAACTGGAACATATTCATTTGTTTCTAAACTGTTGTTGACGGCTTCAATGGTTTTTACATTTATCATACTCTCAGAAAATGTTGGTAGTAATTGTGGTGTTTCACTTCCTTCAACTAACCTTAAGAAGTGTATTACGCTGTCGCAGCCATACCCTCTAAATGATGATCCATATTTCTTACTAAAGTATGGATTAGGTTGTGTATATTTTTGATCATCTGCGTGTATCGTTATTCCCCTATTAGATTGATCAGCCTCTATTTTTCCCTTTGTACCATGAAATCTAATCTTTTGATTTGAAAAGGAAGGAGTATTTAAGTCATCGACCCAACTAATATCCCACATAGAATTGAAACCTTTATCCCATTCTATCATAGCTTGTACTGAATCATAAGTGTCTATACCCTTAGACTTGCAATATTTTTTCTGTCCAACAGCTTTAACGCCAATAGGTTTAGCATGTGTAATGTAACTTATAATGTCAATGTAATGTGGACCCAAATACTGAAATGGATTGCTTGTACCAGACCAATTTTTGAAGTGCTTTAACGGTATTGTTTTTGGTTGACTGTATTCCACACTAACATTTAACAAGTCTCCTATGAGATTAATGTTTTCCCTTATCGTAAGATTAGACTTATCAAACCTTTTGTGAAATTCTACTGCTGTAATAATGTCCTTTGGTGCATCAGTTAATAACGCTTCAATACCCCAACATTCTTCGTGTGTTGTTACTAATGGCTTTACACATAGTATATCTAAATGTGCTTTTAATGCAGAAGTTATTACTTCAAAATGATTTTTATCTGGTATTGCAACTATACACGCATCATAATCTGAATAGTTTATTTCATCTATTAGTTTACAATCGACTAATGCATCATCCTTAACGTGTAAATCTTCTCGTATTATATCAGATCTAACCCATAATTGTTCTATGGATTCTAACGATGTACATGCAACTGTTATCTCATAAATTGGATCCATGACATGCTTTGAAAATTCAATTGCTGCGGGTAGTATTGTTCCAATCTCATCCGTTCCCCTTCCCGAAACATACATTCCAGAACCAACTATTAATAATTTCATTCTACTTCCAAACTTGTGTCTATTAGAATTGGTACTGGAGAAGTATTAACAATACTTTCTACACTACCTTTTTTAACGTCTGGTTTCCTTTCCAATGCTAACTCGTAAAACGATCTACGTTTATGTCCTATGTTTACAACATCTGTTTTTTTACTTAAAGCTGCATCTACTATTTTTGGTGCAATTAAATCAACATAATCTTGTGAAGACCACTTATCGGTATATGCAGTATCAAATGGAAACTCTTCAGGACAAAAAGATGTTCTTATTGATAGATGATTTGGATATGTTCTAACACATAATTCTCCAGCTGCCTTCATTTTTGCATATTTTGTTTGCGGATTTATTCTATCAGATGTAGAGTAATTACCATCTTCTCCGTCAAATACATGATCTGTAGATATGTAAACTATTTTTGGTGTTTTATTTCTAAAGCCCAAATTACTAAGAGTTGAGCATGCAGCTATAATGTTTATTGTTCCCAAAACATTTGCCCTTAATGCCTTCATCGGCTGCTCTTCCACGATCTTGTATTTTGCTACAGCAGCACAGTGTATTACTACATCTGGTTTAAAATCTGATATTGTTCTAGAAACTTGTAGCTCATCAGCAATATTCATAACATGACTTTCCGGAGCAAAGTATTCTATTTTACGATCTTTTAATTCCTTTTGTATATAACCACCAAGTAGTCCTGAACCACCTGTTACTAAAACCTTCATTTTATGATTTCCTTAAATACACTTATATTATAATATATATCTTTTGAAAAGTCGTAAGTTGATAAATATTTTATGTTTTTTGCAATTTCCTCTAATGAATCTGAAGGATCATACTTTGCTTTAAACTCTAATTCATCTAATGCTTTAGAACAATCCACTTTGTAGTTTCTAATATCCTTTACATTTTTCATTTCTAGTTCAACAACTGCATACTCCTTCACAAAATCATATACTAATTTACCTAAATCACCTATGGTCATATTAACACCAGATAGATTATAAATTCCAGAAACCTCTTCATCCACTTCTAATGCCAATCTATACCCTTCAATTACATCACGAATATCTATTAATGGTCTCCATAATTTTGGACTGTTTACGGTTATTTTTCCTTTAGACATTGCTGTCATTAACATCGTATTAACGACCAAATCATAACGCATTCTACCACTCCATCCACCAACAGTTCCCTTTCTAAACAAAATAGGTCTAAACGTTTCGTCTTCTAATATTTGTATTCCTTTTTCTAATTGAAGTTTGGCTATACCATACGGATAGAATGGCTTTATTTTAGAACGCTCAGTTAATGTTTTATTTCTAGTAAATCCATAAACACTACAAGAACTTGCACCTATAAATTTCTTTATTCCAGCTTGTTTAGTCAACCATGCCAAATACGTTGGTATTGCAGCGTTTTCTGTAAAATTCATGTCTGGTCTAAAATGGACCATTGGATCATTTGACAATCCACCCATAAATAAAACTGCATCATAACCATTTAGATCACCCTCTTTGAGATCTTCTATTTTACCTCTTAATCTATGAACCTTATTTGATTTAATGTGATCACCAAACCAAAATGGATCTAAAACTGTTATATCATATTTGTCGTCGTATTCTTCACAAAATCTTGTACCGATATAACCTGCACCTCCAGCTACTAGAATGGATTTTTTCATAATTTAATTTTTCCTGTCAATATTTCCCATAACATAACCCAATCGCACGCTTTAGCCCACAGTGGTTTTGACCATGCAGCTGGTTTATTCTTCTCAAAAAAATAATGTCCTGACCATGCAAACGGATAAACTACAAAGGGAATCAATGGTACAAAATACCAATGACCGTGTGCAAAAACATCTATTGTAAATATTACTGTAACTATCTGACCGAGAACATGCAACAATTTAGTTTCTCGTTTAGTGTGTAATGTTAAATAGTATTCGTAATAATCTCTAAAACTTTGGTTCATTTACGTACTCGTCAAATGACTGTGCATTCTTGTCCTTTTCAGAAACCATTATGTGTTCCCTATCCAATCCCCAATCTATGTCTAACTGCATATCAAATGGACTTATTGCTCCTTCTGCACCGGGATTGTGTTTAGCATTTGTCCTATAACATAAATGG
>CEVG01053562.1_pt1 | contig 44963 bp, 23 predicted proteins | sample 356511 | NCBI WGS metagenome assembly CEVG01 (sample SAMEA2623426, study PRJEB7988) | marine metagenome | biome: marine biome (ENVO:00000447); feature: surface water layer (ENVO:00002042); material: "saline water (ENVO:00002010), including plankton (ENVO:xxxxxxxx)" | depth 5 m | reverse complement strand
TGGTGGTTGGCAAACAACTACAACTAAATCACGCCTCAATGCTATCATCGACCGTTTCTGTAATGGTGTCACTGATGGTGTTTTTCAGAAAAACTATGAGTGGTTCATTCGTGATAACAACGTCGTAAGAGATTTCGAGAACGGTTACATCTTCGCCTAATGTCTACACTCCATCACGAAGATATCTTGCATGACATATATGATCAAGTCATGCAAGATTATTACCACGCATTCAACTCAGGGGAAATAACTCAAGATGAATTGGAATCAATCGCACTGCAAAGATTTGAAGATTCTCTTATCTAACCCCCATACATAAAACTAACACCCTCACGAGGTTTTTCATGTCTAAAAACATCACTGAAGCAAATGCACATGATTGGGATGATTTCTGGTTGAATTCCGAAAGCGAGGGTAAAGACGTGCCACAACATTTGTCCGAATATGTTGGACTAAATCCTAAACCTGTTTATCCTCCATCATCGCAATCTGAAGCACAAAGGTATGCTGACACTATTACAGGTAAGATAGCATACCCACCACAATTCAAACGCGAATCTTTTCTTTCCGAATGAAAATCCCCGAACTCAATACTGAACAATGGGTGGACCTTTTAGAACTAGTAAGAGAAGAAGCACTCGCACAAGATGATAACAAAGAGGAAGAATATTGGTACGCCATTTATGATAAACTCCTCCTAGTTTCACTCAATTGAAAAACCCTCCCTTCAAACATAAAGATCATGTCCGCTGGAACAATTTCACAGGATGGGTCAACTTTGTCTCAGACACATACATCACCATTTGTATCAAAGAATGGGACAAATCACCCGAAGAACAGGAACACGCTTGTCACCCAAATCGTCAGGTATGCATTCTCTGTTTTCCTCAGGATTGGCATCAGGTAGAACATCTCTCCTAGACCAATTTCACTACATTCTTATCACCACCCGTGAAACAGTTTCTATCATTTTCCACAACCTTTTCCACAGGCAAACTAACAACTTGTGGAAAACACGGAAATAATAAAAATGTCAAAATAAATGTGGTTGGGTGTTGTAGTCTTAGCACGCATCCTAACAGATGTCAACCCTCTGAAACATTCGGAACGCTTATGTAACGCCCCCTTGACAATCCTCCCAAATGGTGTTACAATGACACTGTAGGGTTGATAAACAAATCCTCTACATACTTTCAAGACTTCACTAATGTTTTCCATGCTCTACAAAGTATTCGATGACGAACTAGATTGTCGAGGACAGTTTACATCAATCTACGACCTTGAAAGGTATATCGATGGCGTGAGAGAAGGGATGGGAGACCAATACCCACACACAGAAAGATCCTCATGCTTCGATTATATCAAGAAAATCGGTTGGTGTATCGAAATCAATGATCAAGCGATGACAGCATAACACTTGACAGGATCTGTCATCTCTGCTATACTACAAACAACACACACAAACACACACAATGAGTCGCAATTTCTGGTTTGAGAATGAGAAGAATCTCTCTCAACTTGCCGAGGACATGCACACAGAAACCCTCCCAGAAGATGAGTGGGTCGGTGATATCCTGGGATCAGTAGATGATAACACTCGACAGTATATTGAGGGCGGTTATATGTAAAGAACTCGCCCCAGATCCCAGTCATAGCGCGGGTTTTCGCGGGTCGGGGCGGCCGTATATAAAAACACTAACTACCCTAATCTATAACAGTATCCCAATGCGGTCGAGTTTCTTTGCTATATAAAAAAAATTCGCCCGTAAAAAATTCTCCCAGGCACCTTTTTATGGATCAAAGCATCAGAGAAGAGCGGCGCGATGCCCGTACGATGGTATTGGAAACACTCATTAGATATGAATCATTTTTAGATCCTCGGATGTATGCAGCAGCAGATTATATAACTAGCAATGGGAGTTATACTGAAGTTGCTCATATCATCCAAGGTTGGAAAGATTGGAAGGTTGAGAATCCATCAGACAATCCCCAAATAAACAATAGGTTGTAGATATGTCGCATAGATTCACTGTACATCTGGAAGAAGATCAATTTGGAGATCTGGTCATGCCCATTCCAGAGGAAGTTTTAGAGGAACTCGGATGGTATGTCGGGGACACTCTAGATTATGAGATTGATGGTGAGTCTTTGATTATTACCAAGAGTCCTGAACAAGATTGAAAAGTACCCTCCACCGCGTTCCCAGATTATGAATGACACTGAAGTAATGATGACCCCTGAAGAGTGGGCGGAATCAGTAAATGAAGCAGTAAGCGTACAAGCGCAAGCACTAGAAGAATGTGCTAAAAGGATTATTACACTTGAAAAAGCATTAGAGAGTATGGTGAAGTCCCATCAGGATTTGATGGTCACTGTGGAAAAGATTGCTACGGCATTGAATGAAACGAATGACGTATTGCGTAACGGGGCAATCAACTATAAACCCGAAGATCGTGAAGAGCACCTAAATATGAAGGGGAACTTCGACCTCATTTACAGTCGTCTTATTGAACTAGAGAGCAAGAATGAGTTGTCATAGAGACAATAATGAATGGGCAGATGCAAATAAACATTGCGATCTGGCGACTCCTCCTGGCGGATCTGGTGTCATCCTAGACATTGAAACGTATCCATCGCGTGATACTGGTGGTAACTATGTGGATATTGACCGAGATGCTGTCATGTATCCATGGTTCATTCATAATAGTGAAGCGCCATCCAAGGCGATGTGTGGTAAGTTGTATAAACCAATGCCGCCATTGTATGGTGGTGGTAGGGGAGGTAGTCAGGTAACTCCCAAGAGAGTGTATGAACATGTACCTAACAACCTATCATTCTTTCCTATCAAGGGGGACATGTGGTTCTGCTATCTGTTTGATACTGCAGGATACTTTGTTGGCACGCCTTGTAAGATGTTTGAGACGATCAATCGTCGTGATTACTGGCCTGATGTCTATGAAGATAGTGATGGACCACCAGATGAAGAGGGAAACCCAACAACTGTTACAACACAGACACAGACTGCAGGTGAGGTAAACGGTACAGTATACCGTTGTACGCCTTGTACTGCTAGTAATGGGCAATGTATACCCAACAACACTACAGTCAGTTATGTATCCCCAGACGGACAGATCTCAGGGGATCCTAGCAATCCTTATCCTACCATCTGGGCAGTAGGTACGAATGACAATTATATTGTGTTTGAGTACGATAATCTAATTGATACTATTCCAGATGGTATCAATTCCTTCAGTCTTTCGATTGATGGTAGTACGATGACACAGATGTGGGATGGTGAGGGCAGCACTACAGCGCAATCTATTCCTACTGGCAACTGGGCACAAGCAGAGGGAGGTTCTTTTGGCGGCACATTTGCTGTTATTGATTCTGATATTGATACAGGGAGCACTTCTACTGGTGCCTCAGCGAGGATTGTCGTACGCATCAAGCCAATCATTGATGATTATACTAACGATGTGTATACTTTTGGTGGTTCTCTTATCGATGTAATTGAACTTGACGCTAGAGGAACAGGTTATAGTGTTGGACAAACGTTCAATTTTACCTATACATTCACTCATGAAGATAGTTTCACTACAACATGGAACTTTTCTCTGCAAGTTGATAGTATCACAGACTACGATGCACCTAATGGATCTACTCTAGCACTGATTCAAGCGGGTGATATCATCAATGGTCACGAAGTTGTTCGTGCATTGCACACTGATCTTGAGAATTTTAGGTATCAAGTGTGTGAAATTGATGGTTCTGGTAGTATGTTCTCGAAGGATACGTCCTATACTAGCAGTAGAAACCATAATATCACGGTATTTGCGGGAAAAGGTATCGCTGATCGCGGTGCAGTAGTAGGTTTGTACGAGTTTAGGAACAAAAATATTCAATATTTGACCAAAAACTTGAATCCTGCTATGCCATCTTACTATGATGACATTGTAGAACCTGTTCTAATACCTGTAATTACCAATGGTAAGTTGACTGATGTCATTATTGAGGCAGGTGGATCGGGTTTGGACACACTTCCAAAGAAAATGGGAGTAACTGTATCACCTCCACCAGTCAAAAATGGTAAACAAGCAAAGGTAAAAGTAACATTTACCAATGGTGTTGTGACTGATATCAAGATCAAGAGGAAAGGTAGCGGATATTCTTCCGCTAGACCACCATCAGTTGCCATTGAAGGTCTATCTTATGGTCTACAGGAGGAAGTTGTTACCTATGAGAACAGTATTCTACCTGATAATGACGTTGATAACTACTATGATGAGACTGAAGATGAGGAAAATGCCGTAGATATCAAGTCTATGGACCCTGCAGTACGAGAATACTTTGAAGGTGACGAGTATGTTGGCAATGAAGGTATCGGAAAAGCGGCATTTGGTAAGAGTAAGAACAGAAATAAGAATCTAAACCCACCTCCTGAGGAGGGATGGAAAGAAATTAGGAAGACACAAGAGGGTAGTGACGAAGTTATTGACGTTTTTGAGGTAAGATACTTCCGTCCTAAGAAATTCAAGGCAAAATCTAAGCTTGCTGATGGTTCAACCATCGATGTTGGCGAAGCATTGACCTCATGTTCGCAATCTACTGAGTACAAATACTTCCAAACGCGCAAAGAAGCGCGTGAATTTGCGAAAGAGAAGAAGGAATTTGGGTTCAAATGTAAAATTGAGTCCTTCAAGAACGTTTCAAAGTTAGATTTCTACGATTATCTGTCTGATAAACTAGAATTTGAGAAATCTGGACGCGGATTTGGGTTTAGACCCACTGATGAAGAGTTTGATGCGTACTCAAAGAAGGATAGAAAGAAGATTCGCGAGGATAGGTACGGTGATGAGAGTGAAATTTTCGATGTTCCAGACACTGCATCGATCAAAAAGTCCCAAGTTAGGCGAAGAGACAAGTTAGACAGAGCAAAATTCCTCAAATCTACTACAGACAGTTGGCCAAAACCTGAGGGCATTGCTTTGGAGTCAGATAAAATCTTCAAACACGTCGATGAGGACAATATTTCGCAAGAAAAAGAGGCAGCAATCCGTGATGCAGAGCAAAGTGTCGGAGATTGGAAGAGTAGTAGGCAAAAATACCAAGATCAATACGATGAACAGGCACGACATGTTGCGGAAGACCTGACTTTTGATGAAAATGTTGATGAAGATGTGTTTTTCCGAGAAAGAGATGTCGAAGTTCGCACTGTAGAGGGTTCATTTGCCCGTTTACCATGTGCAACACGCTATGTCAAGTACATGATACGTCAATATGTGCCCGATTCTCGTGAAAAAGAGAAAATGTCGATCACTTTGAGCGTCAGCACTGGCGCACCACTCAATTGTTTGTCACTATGTCCAACACCTCCTGGGTTGCCTAGTGGGTTTTTCCAACCAAGTGAACCTTATACTAACAATGAGAGTGTTACGGCGGAGTATACACTCCTAAGCGTAGACATCTATGGAGGTTGTCAAGACTTTACTGCGTCAGGAGATATAGATATATTGAATGACTTTTCTTCTAGTGCAACCTTGTTCCAACAAGCTGCACAGCGACACGGTAACCCATTCCCATCTATCTGTGATAACCAATAATGCCAGGTACACCATGCGCCATTTATAAAGGAGTCTGCAGCGGTCATGGAGTGTGCAACCCAGCACGCATCCATGCAACCGTTGTATGCTTCGGAGGATGCCTTGCAGCACCCAAGTTACCCGTGGCGACTATGAATACCTATTCATACTGGCCACCCGCCCCTCTGGTGCCTCTGGCTACCCCTACATGCGTTACTATCAAGGTAAACAAGATCATACCGATTGTAAATGGTGATCCTCTGCAGTTGCATAAATCGCCATGTGCTGTTACAGTGATAGACTCAGCATGTCCGAAGGCAAAGATGGCACCTACGAAAGTACCGTGCAATACATCAGTCTTCTGCTGTGCTGAGGATGCTGGGGGTGCTGGTCATCCTCGTGTTGCTGTTGCAACATCCAAGACAGTGTTTTTTGAAAAGAGAAACCCCTGTCGTGTTGGCGATCCATTCGCCATTCCTTGCCTGAGTAAAATTACTACAGGCGCTGCAAACGTTTTTATTGGTCCCTAATTATGGCAGTTCGTTCAAAAGTTGGTATTTCTGGCACTAATTTCATGCCAGGTAGACCGAAGCAAACCCGTCAGGGTTCTTCCAAGAATACCAAGTACAGTGCAACCTCACGAAACAAAGCTAAGAAAGCATATCGTGGTCAAGGTCGCTAAATAATAATCAGGGATTGAACCCCTCTAAAAGTTCTCTTGTACACTTTTGAGGAAAATCCTATGGCAACTAACCATGTCCCTGATCATGTACCTTCTCTGATGGAGCGAGACTTTGGCACTGTAGTTCTAATTACAGATCCAAAGTCAGATCGATACCTTCGTGCTTCAGCAAAGAAAAGTGAGGAGAAAAAATCTAAGAAGGTATAATAATGGCTGAGTATACGCAGCGAAAAATTATTACAAGTAAGGATATTGTTCCGAAGAGCCGAGCGTTCACGGATGTCCTTACTTCTTTTACTATGCACCCAGCAACGCATGACGCTGCTAAGGTGAAGAATTACGCTGCTATCAAGCAAGCAATGAAAAACCTGGTGCTAACACAACCAGGTGAAAGATTCTATGAACCAGATATGGGTTGTAGAGTGACTGGATCACTCTTTGAACCTCTAGATGCCTTTTTAGCACAGACGATTCAAGAAGAAATCATAAATACAATATCAGAGTTCGATGAACGTGTTCGTATTGAAGATGTCAAAGTCCTGACGAACAACGAACGCCACTATGTTACTGTTCAAGTATTTTATGCGATTGTGGGGCAACCAAAAGTTGAGCAGATCGACTTTATTCTAGAGAGACCTTCAGGATAATGCAACCTAATAACCTAACAGCACTAAACTATGATGACGTAAAGGCGTCAATCAAAACTTATCTGAGAACTCGTGATGAATTCTCGGATTATGATTTTGAAGGTAGTACGCTGTCGTATCTAATCGACATTCTAGCGTATAATACTTACTATTCCGCCTTTACAGCGAATATGCTGATCAATGAGGCGTTTATTCAGAGTGCTACTACTAGAGGTACGATTGCTCAGTTAGCAAAACTGCTAAATTACGTTCCCCAGTCGATTACAAGCGCAAAAACTTGTGTAAAATTGACTTTGCAGACTCGACAGTGCAATAATGAGTGGCCTAGATTCGCAACTTTGCAAGAAGGCGCGGTATTAGCGGGTAATGGATTCGTATTTCACACTCTTAGTGACATAACTGTCCCTGTAGACAACTTTGGAGTCGCAATTTGGGACAATTTGGTGCTATACGAAGGTTCTGCTGTTGATTATGAGTATACTGTAGACACATTTGAGCGTCAAAGATACCTTATCCCCAATGAGGACGCGGACATTAGCACTTTGAGAGTGTCTGTCCGACCAAACGAACAGTCAACTCAGGTGGATACCTATAATAGAGTTGATATTATTACGGAACTTGATAATACATCACGGATTTACTATATCAATGAAAGTGAAGACATGCGTTACGAAGTATTCTTCGGTGATGGTGTCATTGGTAGAGGATTGTCTGATGGTGAGGTTGTTACACTAGAATACTTGGTTAGCAACGGTGAAGATGCAAATGATATTAGAGAATTCACCTTTGTAGGTGAAGTTGAGGACTCATGTCCCGAAATTTACGCTGGTACTGAGATTGTAGTTGAGGTAAAGGAGACATCTCAGTCTGGAGCACCTCGCGAAACGGTAGAATCGATCAAATATACCGCACCACGGTATTATGCGACACAAAACCGCGCAGTTACCACTAGAGACTACGAAACACTGGTCAAGAAAGTCTATGGTAACACAGATTCTGCTGTAGCGTACGGTGGAGACAAGTTATCACCCCCTGTTTATGGAAAAGTGTTCATTGCACTGAAAACCAAGACAGGCACTGCACTAAACAATGCAACAAAAGCAGAAATCGCTAAGAATCTGCAAAAATACTCTATGGCGGCAATTGAAACCAATATTGTTGATCCAGATGAGTTGTTTGTCACTACTAAGATCTTTACTACATACGATCCTAATAAGACTGCACTTGTAAACTCGGAAATTCAAGCAAAAATTGATGATGCACTTGCAGAATACGCAGATCAGACAGGTTTGAACAATTTTGGCGGATCTTACCAAAACTCTGCTCTTGTTAGAGCGGTATCCTTGGCAGATCCATCAATTCAAGCAGTTAGTGTCCAAACTACGGTTCTGAAGTACATCAAACCTGTTACTAACCTGACAAACGAAGAAGTTGTGGAATTTGGTATTCCACTGTTCGATTCAAAACCAAGTCAGACAGTTACTGATGGCGATGGCAACGAAATTGAGTGTAAGAAGGAACCTGTTATCTTAGGTGGTCCATATTATCCTGGTGATGATCCTGGTGTTCCATATTTCTTTGAAGATGATGGTTCTGGCGGAATCTACACCTTCTACAAAGACGGCAACACCAAAAAGATTACAAATACCAAGTTTGGCACGATCAACTACGATACAGGTAAAGTCACAATCGGTCCTGTTGCCATTGTAGGCGACGGAGGCAATGTTCCTACTGCTACAGGCGCAGCAGGGTCTGGAACGCCTGGAACGGGTCTAGGAGCGGGTGGAGACACTGTAACGGGTCCTGATGGTACTCCATGGCAGTCTTCTGACCTACAACTCAATGTTCCTGTTATGGCGATTCCTGCTAACGGGTATGCTATTAGTCCAACAACTCCTGGTACGATTGTGGTCTTCCCACAACCTCCAGTTACAGTGTCTATTATTGGCACCCCACTACCTCCTCAAATCCCTCTAAATAGTTTCGATCCTGGCGATTATACTACTGTTCCTGGTGGTATCACTGGTATTCCTATCATTGATGGTCCTTCGGTAACAGAGACAGGTGGTTGCTTCTCATAATACAAATTCAGACTAAAAGGACGAATGGCAAGAAATATAGAAGTCAATAAGGTATCCCGCGCTATCAAGCAGCAGGTTCCAGAATTTATTGACAGAGATCATCATCAGTTTGTAACCTTTCTTGAGTATTACTACAAGTCTCAAGAGAAGACTGGTCTGAGCTATAATATTCTAAACAATCTTGCTAATTATCTTGACATTGATGAATATGATCTTCGCCTTCTAGAAGGTGGTGCTTATATTCTTGAAGACATCTCTGCTACGGACACTACTATTGTTGTAGAGGACGTATACGGGTTTGTTGAGAATAATGGTACAATCAAGATTGGTGATGAGATCATCTTTTATGAAAAGGCGACAAAATCACCTAATGTTGCTATCACTGATGGTATTAGTTACGACACTTTCCGTGGAAAGTGGATTGAACTAGTAAATTTGTTCAATGATTTTGATTCTAGTACCGTAAGATTTCCACTAAAAAGCGGAGATCAACCTATTTCTCCTCCAACTGCGGAGCATTTGGTTGTTGCGACCTATGAAGACGTTCTGATTCCTGGTGTAGACTACACAGTTGACGGAACTGATATTGTTTTCACTCAGGCACCTAGAACAGCAACTCCTTCTGATAGCATTGGTAATACTTACATTTTCTATCTCAAGGGTTTTGCACAGAACACTATCATTACTCTTGATAGTATTCAATCTCAATTCAATGGCGCTAACAGAGAATTTGCGCTATCGCGGACTAATGGCAATACTACCCCTGTACCATATCGTCCTGTTATCACAGAATACACTCTTGTTATTCAAGAAAACCGTCTTTTGACGCCAAATGTAGATTATTCGATCTACGAGAGCACAATTATTTTCAAAAATGCGCCACCAGAGTATGATACTTGCCATATTCTATCTCTAGAAGCGCCAATCCCTTCTTTTGGTAGTGGTGCTGCAGCAATTACTGAAATTGACAACGGTCAAGTAAGTCGTATCCTTGTCAAGGACGCTGGATCTGGATATAGAATTCAAAACCCACCAAAAGTTACTATTGGTGGTGGCGGCGGATTTGGCGCTACTGCGGTAGCTTCTGTCAGTGGTGTCAGTAAAATGAGACTACTTGATGGTGGTAGAGGTTATTCTAGCACCAATCCACCTACAGTTGTTGTAGAAGATTCCGAATCTGGCACTACAGCAAAAATCAAAGCAACTGTAGAAGACGGATCTGTTACTGCTCTAGATCTATTGTCATCTGGATCTAACTATACTGTAACTCCTAGAGTCTCTTTCATTGACCCAGGCGGCGCAACTATTTCTACCTGTACTGTTTCTAGTGGAGAAATTGTACCTGGCAGCGTAAGTCTTCTAACACCTGGTCAAGGATATTCCGTAGCACCTATCGTCTATGTTGACGAACCTACGGGTCCTGATCCTATTCAGGCGCAGATTACAACAACTATTGACTCTGATGGTAAGGTAAACAGTGTAACTGTAAACAATCCTGGCAGAGGATATCTAGTTGCTCCTAGAATTGCTATAATTGACCCAACACAAGCACAAATTCTGGAAGTCCGTGTGGACAACCTGGGTCGCGTCATTGCAATTGACATTTTGAGTGGTGGTGTCGGATTTGTAGACGTACCATCAATCTATATCGTTGATAATCGCAAGGATGGTGCTGGAAATTCTATCGGAGGTGCAGGTGCAACTGCAACAGCGTCCATTTTCAATGGTGAGATCACTGACATCAATATCACCAACTTTGGTTCGGGGTATGACGCAGCTAACCCACCGACTGTCTATATTCAGCGACCTCCTGAAGCTAAAGCTTCTGTTGAAATTAGTTTTAGTGGTATTACTGGTTTTGAAATTATTGAATCAGGTAGAGACTTTTCTAAGTCGCAGTTTGAAGGTTGTGCAAGGGGTGTTGCGGGTCCGATAGGATTTGATAGTCTCGGCAACCTAAAATTTAGACAATCTAGCACTGCAGTAGCACATACTGTAGATGAAGCATCTAAAGCAGATTGTCTTGATGGTCTCTTCCTCAAGAAGATGCTTACCAAGTTCGTGGATCAGTTTATGCCTGATCTGCCATATTTGGACTTTGCTAAGATTGATGTCAACAATGTCATCAAAAATATTCGCGATTTTTACCAAAGTAAGGGTACATCTCAAGCGATTGCATACCTATTCAAAATTTTGTATGGTGAGCAGGTAGATGTTGAATATCCTAGAGAACAAATCATCAAACCATCAGATGCTACCTGGTCGGTTGATACTATTGTTCGTACTATCATTCTGAACGGTAGTCCAGAAGATCTACGAGATTCTTTGGTTATTCAAGAAGCAGATCCTGTTGACGGTACTGTAAAGTATGCACAGGCACTGGTTGAAAACTATTTGACCATCCAGACTTCTGAATATACGATTTATGAGTTGATTCTTGCTCCAGAAACGATTGGTGGCAAGTTCTCCATTCCTTACAAAACATTGCTGGTTGAAGCAATCAATGCAACTGATGGTATCATTACTGTAGACTCCACAGTCGGTTGGCCAGAGAGAAACGGTGAAATTATCGTTGGTAACGAACTCATTCGTTATAAAGAGAAGTCTCTGAACCAGTTCATCGAATGTACTCGTTCTGTGAATGGTGTTGTCGAAGATTGGGATGCTGGCACACAAGTCAAGTCGAATTTCCAACTATATGCAAACAAAGGAACACCAAACGAAGTACAACTTGAGATTCTGGGTATTGCTGAAGCAGGTTCTACTGTACTCACAGATACTGGGTCTTACTATCTGTCTGGTGACAAACTCACCGTATCTAAGTTAGGTTCTACTGGAGAGCGTCCACAACTAGACTCCTGGGTCTATAACGTCAAGAAACTCGTTGGTATCACTAGCATTCAAGGTGATTCTAGAGTTGCTACTGCATATACTGATGTAGATCATGGTTTGTTGGTTGGTGACAATGTTACCATCTATGGTGCAAACCCAGTTGTCTACAATGGTCAGTTCCAAGTCATTGCAATCAACAAAACTAATAAGAAAGAGTTCCAATACGAAACTCTAACTGATACTGGTAATATTCCACCTCAGGGTACAATTCTTGCATCGATTGACCTAAACAAGGGTAAGTCAGATGAAGAGAACATCTTCAATCAGATCAAGTATTACACTACCAATATTCAAAACACGTTCTTCAACGACAATTACGTTTATATTGCATCTACTGGTCTACCAAACTATAATATCGGTCCTTTCGGTGCTTCTGCACTGATTCCTGGTAACCAGAGAAAACTCAATAGATTCCCTCTGAATGTTGAGACTATTTCGACTAAGACTAATATTAGTCCTGGTCCTGTAGGTACATTTGTAAACGGTGTCTCAGTTTGGTCTTATAAGTCTACGGAGAAGATGACTTATGGTCCAGTTACCTCTATTAGTGTAACTAAAGCAGGTTCTGATTATGATGCTGATAATCCTCCTGTGATGACAATTAGCACTGTTGCAGGGCAGAGTGGTACTGATGCAAAAGCAAAAGTTGTTATTGACGGTTCTTTGACTGAGATCGAAGTTATCGATCAAGGTAGTGGTTATACAAAAGTTCCTCTAGTTTCTATTGTCGGTGGTGGTGGTGTTGGCGCTGCTGCAACTGCTATTGTTACTCAAGGTAGAGTATCGCAGATCCTGGTTACCTCTCCTGGTACAGGATATACCTCTAGACCTGTTATCACCATTTCTGGTGGCGGTGGATCTGGTGCTACTGCTGAGGCGAAGGTTCGTGGTCCTATCAAACAGGTCAACGTATCTAATGGTGGTCAAGATTATACATCTAAACCAATTATCACCCTAAGTTCTGGTACAGGTGCTGTTGCACAGGCAATTGTCAACAATGGTCGTATCATCTCCATTGCTGTTATCAATGCTGGTCAAGGTTACACCACAGCACCTAATGTTATCATTGGTGGTTCTGGTTTCGGTGCTGTAGCTCGTGCTGTTATCGATACTGACGGTGAAAATGCTGGTCGTGTTACTAGTATCCAAATTCTAAACAAAGGTATTGCTTACACTCAAGGTACTACAACTATTGACCTAGTATCTGTTGGTGAAGGTGCTGAATTTGATTCTGAAGTATTCCAGTGGACTTATAACCTTAGAGAGACTGCAGAAACTGATGCAGCTAATGGTGGCGTGTTCTCTGGATATAATAATCAGTATGGTGGTGAATATGGTCATCTATCCAACCCACAACGTCTAAGATACGTTCTTGGTGATAATATCATTTCTAGTGCTGTTGGTGCTCTAACTGAAAGCGAAAATGTAGAACACTCTCCTATTATTGGTTGGGCATTTGATGGTAACCCAATTTATGGTCCATATGGTTATGATGATCCTACTGACCAGGGTTCTGAGATCCAACGTGTTGTTACAAGTTACAGACTGAAGAGTGAACTGGTATATAACTCTCTTACTAACACAGACCCAGTTCGTACATCTGGACCTCCACTTGCAGTAAATGCGGCAGGTCAGTTTATTGAAGACTACGAATATGTTTTTGGTCTTGGGGATCTTGACCAGTACAATGGTCGTTTCTGTAAGACACCTGAGTATCCAGATGGCACTTACGCATATTTTGTTACTATTGATGCATCTGAAAATGGTATTCCACAATTCCCATATATTCTAGGACCATCGTACAACTCTATTGTTGATACTTGGAACTTGAATAGAGATGCTGTACAGCAAAACATTCCAGAAGGTGTTATTAGATTCCGTGATCCATACGAGAATGTTGATATTGATGTTGAGCGTTCTCCAAACGTTGAAACTGACAGTCTGACCACTGAAGATGGACTTCAGCTGTTGTTTGAACCAATGGATGATAATGGTGATGGTGTTATCAGTGGTACTGAAATTACAGAACCTAATCAGATTCTAGAAGAATCTAAACTAGAACTGTTTGATTACTTCCCTAAAGTCAGTATTGACTCTAGAGTTGATATTGAAGTTGAAACTACAACTAAATTTGAAGATGCTAAGGTAACTGGTTTTATTGTTGAAAACCCTGGTGCTAACTATCAGGTCAATGATAGATTGATCTTTGATAATACTGATACTGATGGTTCTGGAGCATCTGCGGTTGTTTCTACTATCCGTGGTAAGACTATCTCATCATATAACTTTGAAACTATCAATGATACTCCTTATGGTGTTATCACAACTGCTGACCCACATGAAATCAATATTGGCGATAAGGTCCAAGTAGGATATAATGCACAACTAGACGATTCTAATAAGAGACTCAAAGTTCGTGTCGTTGATGGTATTGAAAGACTAACTGTCACTCAAACTGGTACTGGATACAACGATGATGTACCTATTGAGGTTCAAATTGACGGTGATGGCAATTCTGCTGTCATTCAACCTGTAATCAACCCTACAACAGGTGCTATCAACGAATTCAATATTCTGAACTCTGGTTCTAATTTTACTAGTGATCCTAGAATCATCGTTTCTCATCCACAGATTCTCAAGAAGACTGATTATTACATTACGTCTATTGATAATCAAAAATGGGCAAGAATCAATGATACTCTAGTCACAGACAGCAAAGTTACCTATATTTGTGGTGAGACTCTAAATGCTTCTGGCGAAACTTGTGGTTTTGTTGCTAAGATGTCTGCAACTGGTGCCAAGCAATGGGAGAAGACATATTCATCCAGTTCTCCTGCTTCTGGTGGTGTAAAGTCCTGCACATTCAAGAGTCTTGCATATTACAACAACAGAATCTATGTTGTAGGCGAAACTACGCCAAATGCAACTATTCAGAACCTGTACAACCCAGATATCATCTTCTGCCGTTTTGATGAGGCAGCAGACGGTCTTTCTGCGTCTCTAGGATTCCAGAAGGGTATTGGTGGTATCTCTGGTGCTACTCGTGCTGATTATGTCAATAAAATTGTACAATACAGCGATAACCGCTTTGTAATTGGTGGTTATACTAATACTAACTCTGCATACCCAGATGATGCTTATATTGCTCTGATGAGTGATACTGGTGAGTTTGTCACCAAGAGAAAACTGTCTTCTACCGATAAAACTGAGAGAGTAGTAGATATCATCGTAAAAGATCAGTTTATCTACGCTTTGATGGAAATTGCTCCTAATGCATCTTCCACTGATACTACATTTGCTATTGCTAAGTTTGAGGTTGAAGCATTCGGTATTACTTCGGTTTGGACTAAGGAATACACTCATGTTGCAAACTGGTTCAAAGATCTATCATTCTCTCTCAATGAATTTGATGAATTTGTTGTAACTGCTGGTCTATATGACAAAACACAACAATACGTCAATGCTATTTGGTTGGCGAAGTTTGATATCGACGCTACTGAGATTTGGAACTACAGACATCCAATTATTGATATTACGTCCACTACAATTGCATCTATCACTGGATTGGGTGTTGATATCTTCGGTGAGTGTAATGTTCTAGTAACTATTGATAAACCAGAAGGTAAGCGTGTAGATGTTTATAAGTTTGGTTATGATGGTAAGATTACTAAGCATAGTAAGAATGTCATGGCATCTGGTGCTGATGGCGTTGCTGCGTTTGCTGGTGCAGTTGATAATTCTGGTGATGTATACATTTCTGGTCAATCCTTCTGGAATAGAAATGAATTTGTTCTTGAGTTTGTTGATTCTGCTGCAAACCCAATTGTTGATAGAAGTGATACCTTTACAGCATCTACAACTGATACTCCTACACTAACTCAGACAAATACCTCTGGTGCAGTCAATTCTAATAGATTGAAACTGTATGGAAAAGAATCTAGCGGTTCTGGTTCCTACGCTCCAACATATCTTCTTTGGGATAACTCTACCTATGCTCTACAGGATGCATTTGGTGATGGTAAAGATTTCACTCTAGAGTTCTTTGCATTCCTACCTTCTGCTAGATCTACTAACAATAGTCAGACAAATCATGTTCTAGTTGCGATTACTGAGGGTGCTGAACTAAATGGCGGCATCATGCTCATGATTGATCAGAGCACTAAGAGACTTGAGTTGTATGCTGCAAATAACACTCAGGCACTGAATAGTGTATCTCCTCTGACAGGTCCTGCTGCACAGTTCCTTGAAGATAGATGGCATCATGTTGCACTTGTTAGAACTGGCGATAACTTCAAAGTATTCTTCAATGGCACTGAGTCCATCACTGGTAACACTACTAATGTCTCTAATGCTAATAGAAACCTCTACTTTGGTAACGTTCCTGGTATTGCTTCTTCTGGTGTATTTGAAGCTACTCTACAATTTAGTGGTTCTTACAACTACATCAAACTAAGAAACAGATCAATTACTAGTTTCACGATGCCTAGCGATCTAGGATCGTCTACATCTGAGAACTATGCATTTACTGATCTCAACTGGTTGGGTAATGCAACTACCAGAGGAACATATCTTTATAAGAATGATGATATCCCTTATATCGGCGTTCAACTCAAGATTGATAAAAACAATGATTCTGCCCGTCTTGGTCAGCATCCAAACCTAGGTTCCAATTTCAGTGGATTTGAGTTTACTAGAACTGCAACCACTTCGTTTACTATACCAACTTCACTAACTTCAGTATCTCTTGGTAACTGGACACTTGGTTCTAGTGGTTTACAACTACTAGATTTCGATAATTCCAACGTAACTAATCTTCTTGATGGATTTGCATCCACATATGCTAATGATATCTGGTCTTCTAGAACTGCAACTGTTCCAGCACCAGGATCTGCTAAAGTCAAGGTAACTGCATCTGTCCTTGGTAAGTTCTTCATCAAACAGCAAAATACTGTCAAGATTGACAATATTCTACGTCTGTCTCTAAATCAACCTGCAGATTTTACTGCTAAGACCAAACTAGAATTGAGAAATCGTTCTACTCTAGTCAATAACAATCTAACTGCTGGTACATTTATCAATAGTGCTTATATTGTTAGTGTAGACAAACCAAACAACTGGGTATATGTTGCGATCAATAATAACGATTGGTCGGATGATCTTGCAGGCAACTATGAACTTTCTACAACTCAGTTTGATGAGGAAGGTCTTGATATCACTGGTCCTGTACCTAATGATGTCAATCAAATCAAACAATTTGAGTTCCCACAGGTAACCGCATCAACCCCTGGTACATTCCAGTTTGATATGTCTACAGTATCTTACTCTGGTGGTACACTTGACCAATTTGCTAGATTCTATAACGTATCTACTGGCGAAGCAGCAATTCCTTATTATTCTCTAAGAATTGATGAGGTGTCTGGATCCGCAGCATATGTAAAGGGTTCTGTTATTTCTATTCCTGAAGTTCCTGCAACACCTCCTCTAACTGGAACGGTTCTTCCTATTGCATATAACAATACTTCTCTGACTGATATTACTATTAGTGGTATCACTGGTGTAACTAAAGCAACCTTGTTCTGTACTCTTGAGAAGGTTATCAAACCAACAGCTGCCATTAGAACTGATGATGTATATGTTGTTACTAGCAACAGACATTATCTGTCTGCTGGAGACATGCTGTTTGTGGAAGGTAACCCAAGCAGAACAGTGAATTCTGTACAGATTGATGAGTATGATGGTTCTTTCCCAGTCGATAGAGTTATTGGCACTAAAGAATTTGTATACAAACTACCTGCTGTCGCTCAATCTAATCCTGCTGACAGTAACTATGGCGCTGTTGAGGTTTATGCTAAGTCTCCAGTCATCAAAATGTATTATGGTCACCAGTATGAGTTTGATGTAAGTCATACTTCAATGAATGGATACTTCTTATCCTTCTCCAAGGATAACCTGAACAAACTAGAGTATTCATTCAACTCTATTCTAAGAACTGGTCTTCCTGGAGGAACTGGTGCTACGGTAGCATTCAGAGTTACTCAACCTGAGATTACAAACATCTCTTACTACTTCGATCCATCTAGAATTGGAGCTAACTCTCCTGTAAATGAAAACGCTTATCTCGACGTTGTTGATTCTCCTTATCTTGGTGAGTTTACAGTTGGTATCTTGGCTGGTGCTACAATTACTCGTGGGCCAGATGTTATCAAGTTCCCTCTAGCAAATGAACCTGAAGGTGCTGCAAATGTCAATCAATCTTCTTATACTACATCTGCAACTTCTGTAGTTGGACAAATTGGTAACATTCGTATTGTCAACCCTGGTGGATTCTATAGGAAACTACCTATCGTTAGCAACATCATTTCTAGTAGAAAGATTGAGCGTGTCAATATTGTCGAACCTGGTACTGAATATAAGGTTGGTGTTTATTATAGCGTACCTATTCAAGGTGACGGTGACGGCGGTCTTGTACAAATCACGGTTACTGATGGTGAGGATGCAGAAGGAGAAACCATCCCAGGTCAAATTAGTAGTGTAATTATTACCAGTGCTGGTAAGGGATATACTACAGCAACTATTGACATTGAAGCAATTCCAGATATTCTCGGTCCTGGTTTGACTGGTTCTGGTGCTCAACTGGAAGTAGAGATTCCTCCTTTTGGTTCTGGTGCTTCTATCTTCACCAAAGGTGCTAATGTCGGTAAGATCAAGAAACTGAAGAACAACAACTTCGGTTATGACTATCCACATGATTATACTCTACGTCCTGAAATTACTTTCCCAATCAACGCTCAGTTGATCAATACTAGTGTTCTGCGTAGCATTACTGTTACAGATCCTGGTTCTGGATATTCACAACCTCCTACTGTCATCATTGAAGGTGGTGGCGGTGCAGGTGCTATTGCTGAGGCAACTATCAAGAATGGTCGTATCGATCAGATCTTTGTCAAAGATCCTGGAGCAGGTTATTCTTCCGAACCAGTTGTTTCTCTGAAGTCCTCGTTCAACTATGTTGTAAACCTTGATTTGGGTCTTCTGCAGTTCTCATATCCACATGGTATTGCCAACGGATCGCAAGTACAACTTCAATCTCAAGATGATGGTGATGATGAGGCAGCATTCCCAATCGCTGCTGGTGCAACTGGCACACTGAATGCTTCTACCACATACTATGCTATCACTGGTAGTGCAAACTCCCTAGAGGATGATCAACTAAAACTCGCTATTACTTCTAATAACGCAGAACTTGGTGATGCACTAACCTTTGTGAATGCTGGTTCTGGTCGTCAAATTCTGCTAACCGATTCCTTCGGTGGTGCTGCAGAGGCAAATGTTGGTACTGGCGAATTCCTAGCAGGAGAAGAAATTTATCAAGGTGAAGATGTAAACAATCCAACTGCGATTGGTTATGTTTCTGAGAACGATGGTTGGTTGGTCGGACCTAGACTACTCAAACTTGTAGATTATACTGGAGTCTTTGAACTAAATGAAAAGATCACTGGTAAGATCTCTAAGTCTTCTGGTATTATTGCAGACCTATCTACTGCTCGTGGTGTTCTTGACATTGACTCTATTACTAGAACTACTGGTCAATTTGTCGATGATGTTGGTAAACTATCCGAAATTATTCAGAAAGTACAGGATTCTTACTTCTATCAGTCGTTCTCCTATGTTGTTCAATCTTCCGTATCCATTGATAACTGGAGAGAACTGGTTACAACTAACTGCCACCCTGCAGGTTTCAAACTGTTCGGTGAACTGAACCTCAGTGAACAGACACTTATTGAGAATAGAAAGACTGACTTTGAACTTACTAAGTCTGTCAACTTGTCTGATGCTACAGTTGTACCTAACATCCAGAACTTTGCTCTGGTAGAACCAATCTATACTCAGTATAACAATACTGAAGTTCTGTTCCGTCAAAGAAGACTGACCTCTTCAGAGAACATTCTAACATCTTCTGTACAGCGTTTGGATGATATTTCCAACTTGTTTGATGGTGAGAGAATCTCGTTCCCACTAGCAGTCAACCAAGAAGGTGTCTCTGCATCTGCTGACCAGATGATGATTGTTCTGAATGGTGTTGTACAGAACCCAGGAACATCCTTTAGCATTCAGGGTAGCAACATTGTCTTTGCTGAACCACCACAACCAGCAGCAATGGTTCGTTATGCAAATATCGAAATTGACTTCCTTACTGTATACAGACTAGATTTCAGCAATGTCTCTGGCATTTTCCCAACTCTAGGTAATACTATTGTTGGTCTGACTACTGGTTGGAGAGGTACTGTCATTAGAACCTCTGGTAATAGTATCGATGTTATTTGGAATGGTCTAGCAGATACTGCGTTGACTACTAATGGTGGTCTGCAAGAATCTACTGCTACAGAAGCTGGTTATCAAGTTGGTGAGACATTCTCTGTATCTGCAACTGGTTTCCTAGGTATCTTGAGTACCGTTACTCAACTGAAGGATGGTGCTGATAGTAACGATCACCTGTTTGCGTTTGGTGAAACAATCACCAACTTGGGTGGTGAGAAGGCAAAAATTGAAGAAATCAACCTATCTGTTGGTCAGCAATCTCCTATTGCTAAACTAAGATATACTATTGGTACTGGTTCTACTACCGTTGAGGTTATTTCTTACGGTTCTACTACACAGGCACCTGCACCACCACCAGCTGGTACATTTGTCAATGGAGTCAAGTATCAGTTTGGTTCTGAGATTTTTGAGGTTAGTAACGTACAAACCACTACAGAATCAACAATTCTGACTGTCCTTAGAGGTCAGTCTGGTACTGCACCTGCACAACAGCAAGAAGGTGGTCCTGTATACAGCACAGTTGTTGAGGTTACTCAAGATCTGTCTATCAGTAAGACAACAGGTACATATCAGTCTACACCTGGTCTTCTTGAGATTGCACAGTATGATATTATTGTCGGACTCTCTTCTGGTGTTGTATCGTTTATTACAAGATCCTTCATCTATACTGATGAAGTTACAAATACATCTATTCCTGAAGTTGTTATTTCCGAAGGTTCTACATTCTTCGGTCTTCTGTTCAATAGAATCTCCAACGCAACATATCCAAACGTTGTCTTGGATAACGTTGCAGATTCTCAAATCCAGATCAATGACTTCGCTACAAACTTAGTATCGTTCGATTCTAACTTCCCTGGAGGCGAATCTGTAAACAACTATGTTCTAGAATATAACAATGCTACCAATCCACTAGTAGCTGGAGAGAATATTCGCAACTACAGATTTGAATATGGCAATGAATCTGGTCCTCTTGCTGTAGGAGAAACTGCACAATTGAGACAGTTGGCACTGTCTGATTTTGAGGGTGATGGATTCTTTAGCGCAGGTCAAATTATTAGATCCGAGAACGCAAAAGCAGAAGTTCTTGGTTATAACGCTGGTGAGAAGGTCATCTATCTTGGAAAGACTGGTCGTGGTACTGCAACTGGTGAAGAATATCATACTGTAACTCTTGCGGGAACTGCTACTCTTGGCACAACTGGTCCTAAGTTCGGCCTTTCTTCCTTGACACTAGATGGAACTGCTGGATGTAACGCTGTTGTTCCATCTAGTTCCGATTTTGCATTCGGTACAAATGGTTTCATCACTGAATGTTGGATCTATCCAGAGACTGCATCTCTAACAGGTCAGGTAACTATCCTAGACATGCGTGCTTCTGCACCAGATACGGCAGTTAGAATTTACATCGATAACGCTGTAGTTACAGTTGAAGTCAATGGCGCTACAGTCGCTAATGCTGCTGCTGCCCCACTTTCTGCAGGTTCTTGGTATCACATTGCATATAGTCGAGCATCTAACAATGGAGCACTGTTTATTGATGGTGTAAACCGTGGTAATGGTACAGACAATACGTCATACCCTGCTAAAGCAGTTACAGTCGGTACTGCATATGATGGAACATCTGGTTTCATTGGCAAGATCGATGAGGTCATGATCCGCACGGATACGACATATAGTTCTAACTTTACTCCTAGCACGGGTATTTACCAGGGTGTTGCTGGTATCAAACTACTTCTACATTTTGAAAGAGAGTTTGACGCTACCACTACTCTTGACTGGTCTGGTGCCGCTACCTGGACACAGGGTAATGAGTTTGTCAACTCTGGAATCAAGTTCAGATTCTATGATGCTGCTAATCAGGTAGAATCTAATATCGATCTGATTGCTGCTGAGGCAGTATATCGTATGGATCGTAACTTCCCACGTCTTCACATTCCTGCCCCTGTTGCTAATAACAAAGGTGCTGATGCACATGACCTAATTCTTTCTAACCTGAACTTCATTGCTAATGAGGCATATGAGAGAGTCAACCCAACTCCTCCTGGAGGAACTACCGCTGCAGATTGTATTGACGACGTAAAAGATGTTGTTCGTAACATCGCGTACAACCTGAAGTATGGTTTCAACTCTAAGACTTGGGATGCTGCAGAACTGTATACCAACGGTACTACAATTCAACACTTGTCTGGTAATGAGACTGATTCCGTCAATGTCTTCAACCAAGCAAGAGACATCGCTAAGCAAGTTATCAATAACACCACAGTAACTATCAGTGGTAGTCATGGTTTGACTCAAACTACTGATGCTACAATCACTTATCTGTTTGGTGGTTGTGTGGATCAAATGGCATCCATCGACACTCTGATGAAGATTGTCACAGATACCGTTATGGATCCTGATGGTAACGATGCTGCTAACTATCCTTCTTCTATCTCGCAGGTTACTAGAACACATCCTAACCATGCACAATGCACTCTTGATACTAAACTAATTGTAACTGCTCTACTGAGTGACGTTAGAAATGGTGGTAACGCTTATATTTGGGACGCTGCTGCACAGTATGTAAACCGTAGCGTGACTCCAATTACTTTGAACCACATCGTTGGTGAAGAGGCAGAGACGATCTGGGCAATCGATATGGCAAATACAATTGCCAAGGAAGTCATGAGACGTGATACCGTAACTATTCAGGGTGATCATGGATTGACTCAAGTGGTTGATAATACAATCACCACTGATAGTTCTTCTCCTTATTGTGCTGACGTTGCTACTGCAATGGACAACCTTATCCTGATTATTACTAATACTCTTGATCAGGCATATGTTTCTGCTGCTGAACTAGTTGCAGATCCTAACGCAGTTGCAGTTGATTACCTTGGAACTATTACTAGAACTGTACCAACATACGCATGGGCAGGTGGTAAGGTTTACGCATATCGTTCTGATGATCTTACAGTTCGCGCTGTAGATACTGTCAATGATTACTTCTATGTCAATGAAATTTATCCTGACAGCCGTTACAGATACATCGATGCTGCTGATCTGATTGAGATCAATACTGAGGCGATTGTTGATGAAACTGCAGGTAGAATGCTTGCTCGCTATCCATCTCTGGCAACTGAGATGCCAAGAAACGGTGATGGCACTGGTGCAGGTACAGATCGTTGTAAGACTGACCTGACTCTACTACTCAATGCAATCATCAAAGACTTGAAGTTTGGTGGTAATAAGTACACCACTGAGGGTGCTAAGTTCTATCTCGGACAGAATGATGAAATTCAACATGTTCGTCTACAACTCTATGCGTCATTGTTCGCACATGAGACTCTGGGTGAGATGGCAAAACTTGCTATTACTGGAGATCTGGAAGCAGTAACTCAATATACCGATGCTATTGTCATCTCTGATATTGGTATTACTCAAGATGCTGGTAATTGTGCAAACGTCAAGACAACAATTGACAACTTGATTACAAACATGAACACCATCATCTCTCCTGTTGGTGACAGATATGTTGATGCTGCTGATCTACTCAAGTTCAACAAACAGTACATCACTGAAGAGGCAATTGGTTTGATGGAAGAAGAATTCTTCTATCAACTCTCTAACGGTGTTCAATATCAAGCGTTTACTTATCCTGGTGGTAGTGTTGACGGTAGAAATAAGTGTATCCGTGACGCAGGTATTATCCTGGAAGCTGTCATTGCTGACCTCCTAACAGGTGGTAACAATAGTTCTCTGAGAGCTGTTGAGGAATATCTGAATTCTCAACTAGAGATTTTGCATGTTGAGGATCAACTGACTGCTACTTTATACGCATTTGAACAAGTTCAATTCCTTGCTAAGAAAGCAGTCGCGAACCTACTACAAACCTCTAACAACATTCAGTTGTCCAATGATCACTATGTTGCTCAATATACAACTCGCGAAGCTTTTGTAGATACAACTATCACACACGATCAAAGTGGTGCTGGTGGTAACTATTCCGCTTCTGATTGTGCTGATGTACAAAGTAGCATTGACAACCTGTTCACTGTAATGCTCGCGACTCTAGCACCTGGTGGTGACCCTGGTCGTGCTGCAGCACAGATGATTCTGTTCAATAAGAACTACTATAATACTGAAATTGAACAAGATGTTATCAACCAGTGGGGTAGCACAGCTTGGAATACTACATTCGATTCCTTTATCGAACAGGTAGTTGATGATGTCATCCATGATATGGTACTGACTGATATCTCTACCAACCCTGCTAGCACTGCAATCAACAACACTCAGACTCTGAATAGCATCAGATCATTGAATGTATCTTCTGATCTGTCTGCTGGTCTGAACTTGATCCCTGCAAACCAAACTGAAGAGTTCACTAGTGGTACTTGGAACGCTGCTACTTCTACCGACATTACAGTAACTGCTAACTCTGCAACTGCTCCTGACGGAACGACAACTGCTGATCTTATCATCCCAGCAAATAATGCTAACGATAAGGCTCTCAGCAGATCTTATGTTCTTACTGCTTACACTACGTTCGATCGCGATAACGTCACGTTTGACTCTGATGCTAACTCTTTTGACGAGGGTGTTGACATCTCAGCTCAGCGTTATACATTCTCCATCTTCTTCAAAGCAGGTGGAAACGACAGAGCAAGAATTCGTTTGGATTGGGACGGAAATAACTATGTGTTCTTTACTATCGACCTAACGAATGGTAATCCATTCTCTGTCAACTCTGCAGGTATTGTTCCTGTCGCGACAGGGGTATTCCCACAAGGTGGTGGTTGGTATAGAGCATTTATCACTGCTGACATTCCATTCGGTGTTTCTAGCCTCAACTTGAAAGCATACGGTACATCTAATGGTTCTACTAACACTGCAGGTAATGGCACTGATGGTGTTTACATGTGGGGTGCCAAACTAAACAGAGGTGATCTAGATGTTTATGAAGCACAAGGTGGCACATCGTTCTTCCCAGATAACAGTCTGAATATCAGAAGTTATATTCTGGAGGAATTGGATGAGTATATGAGACTTGCTCTGGCACAAGGGTTGGTCACACCTTCTCCAATCACTACATTCCTCTCCTTCACCGATGCAACTCTCGCAGCTCGTTATACTGCAGCAAATGCACAAACTGTTGTTACTGCTCTAGTCGATCTATACGAAAATCAACTTACTAATAATCTCTACTACACTACCGTCAGTAGACAGAACAATATCACACTACAGACTAAGACCTTCGGTACTAGAAATGTTCCTGTACCTTTGGGTGGTGAAATTAGGCAGTCTAGTTTCATCTATGGTCTTCTTTCTGACAATACTGTTGAGGTCAAACAATATAATGTCAACGAAGCAGAAATTGCCACTACTTATCTCAGAATGAGAATTAGCAATATCAATGATGGACCATTTATCCTCAATGATACTGTACAGAAGCAAGGCGACACTGCTGTAACGGGTACAATTTACTCCTTCTGGTCTGATGAAAACTTCAGTTACTTGGATGTAGTTGTAACTGGTGGTACATGGGCAGCTGCAGATATCGTAGTTTCCAATGATGGTGCTTACGCAACTGTAGATGCTATCACACCTCGTCTACACTTGATTGGTCTACAGGGATCTTTCGTGGACGGTGTAAACTTCAAAGGATATACTAGTGGTAATAGAGCAGATACTACTGCATTTATCAAGTCTGAAGCAGCAGTTCTTTCTAACACTGGTGGTAAACTAACTGTTGACACAGATTCTCTTGTAGGACCATTTGAAACAACTTCGGTTGTCTATCCAGAGTCTTCTCGTTTGTATGTTGATATCAACCAGTTTGCTGGTCTAGAACTCAACGTTGGTGAGAGAATTGTTTCTGATGGTTATGTACGCTATGGCGTTACAGTACAAGGTAATCTCAATCAATTTGCTCAAGGTGGCATTCTGTATGGTGTTTCTGGTGGTGTCAAAGATACTAACAGACGTGCAGTTATCACTGAAGTTGATCTAGATAATGGTTATATTTACGCTCAACCTTATTTGGGTACTTTCAATAATGGTGATGGTTTTGCTTACTACGGTCCAGTCGAAGGTGAGTTCCCAGTTGGTTATGCTATCATTACAACTTCACTACCAGTAACAGGCAATGCAGCTGCTCGCGTTGTAGACATCAAGACCATCGGTCTTTCCAAGAGAGTCTTCCTCGAAGACATTCGTGGCACCTGGTCTTCTCGCGAAACACTCAAAGCACGCGGTGGATATAGAGCACAGGTACAAACTGTCGTTGAACTCAAGGCTCGTGTCAAGCGTTCCTTCCGTGGATTTGATAGTGTACAAACTACCTTCAAACTAACCACTGCAAACGGTACTCCATACTTCCCAGACCCAGAAGGTCACATGCTGATCTTCATCAATGGTATTCTGCAACCTCCTGGTTCTGATAATGCATACACAGCATTCTCCGATAACATTCAATTCCAAGAGGCACCTGAGGTTGGCGCATCTTTCGTGGGCGTCTATCTTGGTAAACTCAGACAACTCGATGATATCTCGTTCGAGTTTGACTCCTTACGTCAGTCCTTCAACCTACGTCGTAGTGGCACATTCTACTCACTGACGTTGACGGATGGTGTACAGTCCAGTGTTGTACGTCCAGAGAACAACATTATCGTCTCGCTCAATGGTGTTATTCAGGAACCTGGAGTCGCATTCAACTTGGTTGGTTCTAGAATCATCTTTGCTGAAGTTCCTCGCGTAGGATCTACATTTGTAGCGTTCTCCTATGTTGGTTCTGAGGCAGACGTTGACGCTGAGATTGTTATTCCACCAATCGAACCTGGTGACTTCATTGACATCCAAGGTGAGACCGAGGATAGAGAGGTTGCTGTTATCGAATCTTCCAACTCGCTCATCACATTCGATTATCTAGGATCTGTCTTTGGTAAGGATGCTGCAGCATCTGTTGACCCAACACAAGGTTTGACAATCGGTTCTATTCGTGAAGCAAGAGTAACCGCAGGTGGTTCTGGATACACTAGTCGCCCACTAGTTCGTATTGATTCCACCACAGGTGATAATGCAAATATCAAGGCTCTGGTTGGTGTTGAGCGTATCGAACTTACTAATAGAGGAAGTGGTTACAAATATCCTGAAGTTGAGGTTCAGAGTGTTGTGGATGACAATTACGTTGCTCCTAACCTTTCAATCTATCCTGCAGATGCTACACCAACACCAGTGATTGATGCTCTGGGTGCTGGAGGCGTAGGTAGCGGGATTGTAACAGAGACGGAAGAGCAATTAGGTGTCAATGATAACACGAACACTACAAGTGGCGGTACAACCGCTGGTAGTGGCATCTCTGGTGCAACATCGGGTGGTACGGCGATCGAAGAACTCGAAACAGTTCCTCCATCAACTGTTTACAACCTGTCTGGTTATGTGGCAACAAATATATGGTCCTCTAGTAGCACCTAAATATACCTGAGGATAGTTTTCAGAAATGGCAGTATCAACAACTACCGCAACAATACAAGGATCAAACCAGTTGCGGGTCGTCACTGATGGGCGACCTGATCCTGCTTTGTATGGAACCCCATTGGGTTCTGGTTTATTCCCTGGCAATCCAAACACTATCCAACCACAATCTACGGATGTAGTTTTTGCACTGAGAGCGGGTACAAACACATCAAATCCTCAAGCAACTACTCTTGGTCCCCAAGGTATTGCCCTAAATGGTGTTCCATTTTTCAACCCCTCTGCAGCACCTGGTCCTTTACCAGGTTCTGAGGTACAACCCCCTGCAGGATTTACATACAATGCCGTATATAATGAAAATACTTACGGTGTAGATGCGTGTGGTGGTCATCCTGAACAGGATGGATCATATCATTATCATTCTGGATCTTTCCTAGTAAACTGCTGGGGATCTAAACTTATCGCATCCAACACATACTATAACGAGAGTAACTATAAAGGTGACTATTTTAGACACCCAGATGGTCACTCCAAGATTGTTGGGTTTTGTTATGATGGGTATCCTGTGTATGGACCATTCTCTTACAAAAACCCTGGAGATAGATTGTCTCCAGTAGTAAGAATGAAGAGTTCTTATAGAGCATTCCCTTCACCTGTTGCAAACAGAGGTTCAGTTTATGCTGATATTCCTGCTGGTACATACATTCAAGACTATGAATTTGTAGAGAATCTTGGTTCTTTAGATATTCATAATGGTAGATTTTGTTTCACACCAGAATATCCAGACGGTACATATGCGTATTTTCTTACACTAGATAAACAAAACCGTCCAGTATATCCATATATCTTCGGCAATACAACTAAAGAACAGAGACCAGTTGGAGGTCCTCCACCAACACCACCAGCACCTCTAACTAACGAAACCGACCTTACAATCACAAAAACTTGGAGTCAGGGATCATTTACTTATCCAGTAAATATTCATGTTCCTGCAGGACCAGGAGTGAAACCAGTTGCAATTCTATTGCATGGTAATGGTGGTAATGGCGCTAATGAAATTACGTTCTGGCAGCAACATCTGACAGGTCACATTCTAGTAGCACCGACAGGATATCAAAATTCCTGGAACATTATCAATGAGAGTGATGCTCCAGATATTGAAATGTTGACAGATCTAATTACAAGTCTGAAGGGATATGCAAATGTAGCCCTAGATAAGATTAGATTGTTAGGAACATCAAATGGTGGTGCTCTAGTTGCTAGAGCATTTGCAGAGATTCCAGATGAGAGTCTGGATCTATTTGGTATTATAGTTTCTCAGATTCACAACCAGCAACATAGAGGTGGTCAGTTCTATCGACCATCTAATCATGAGAATACATCTACTGATGTTCTAAATTATGGTTATGATACAACAGTAGTTCCTCCAACAGGTCGTAGACTACTGCAGGCAAACAATGCCAATGATACTACCGTACCTTACTCTGGTTCTTCTGGACCAGGACCAGGAGGTGCTGTATTCCTTCCTGCTAGAGACAGTGCATTCTTGTTTGCTGTTAGTCAGGGGTGGACTGGGGCAGTTCTTCAAACTGAAGATGGATCCCAATATTTCAATTACTCTGGTGTGACTAAGTGGTCATACTTGAATAATCAAGTTGTACATTTGTCCAGTAATGCTGGTCATAGTTTGAATGTTGGACTTACTGCTGCAATTACAGAGTGGTTCAATACAAACGGTACAACACTTTCCTAATAAATAACTAAAAAATAGAGACCGATGCCCTACGGAACTGGAAAACAACTTGTCAGTATTGGCACACAGGCCAACGATGGTACTGGTGACTCTCTGCGGGCAGGTGCTGATAAACTAAACGACAACTTTACTGAGGTGTATAGCGCACTCGGTAATGGATCTCAACTTGTAGTAAACACATCAGGTGCTGCTACTGGTCATGTGTTGCGTTGGAATGGAAGTGATTTTGTACCACAACACTTCTCAAACCTAACCTCAACACTCAATACTAATAACTTCAATATTATTAGTACAGGTGGCAACTCAATCAATTTGGTTCCTGATGGTGTTGGAGACGTATCTCTATCATATGGTGGTCAAACTGCTGTTTTTGATGGATCCACTGGACAAGCACAGTTCTCTGGTAGCATTGCATATAAGAATGAATATGCTACGGTTGGTGCCGCGCCAACTCTAGCAAGTAATAAAGGTTATTTCTTCACGGTGAATGGTGACAGAAAACCTAAAGTGCATCTTAGTGCAGGTGGTGGAACTGGTGATATCACAGCAGATCTAGTTACAAACTATAGTAGTATTGACGAACTAACTGATGTTGATATTACTACTAATGCCCCTACACTAAACCAAGTATTGAAATGGGATGGAACTAAATTCATTCCTGGTGATGATGCTGCAGGTGCTGCAACACAAAACCTATGGTCAACAATTGCTGCTGACACTGGATCCACTACTACTGATAGTCCTACAGATACTTTGACTGTCGCTGGTGGCACCAATGTTACTACTGCAATTTCTGGTGATACTCTTACTGTCAACGTAGACGGCAATTTCGAGTTGTCTGAGCTGACTGATGTAAACTTCACCAGTGTTTCTAGAGGTGATGCTCTAACGTATGATCCTCAAGGTAATGGTGCAACTGCTGCATGGGTCAATCAACCATCTCCAACTATTTGGTATATCATCTCTGTTGGTTTGAATAATAACTCTTATCTGATTGAAGGACCTGGGCAAGCACAAGCAGATGACCCAACATTGCATCTGTATCGTGGATTCACATATATCTTTGTGAATAATGCTGGTTCTAACCACCCATTCAGATTCCAGTCCACACAGGGTCTCTCTGGAGCGCAGTGGACACTAGGTGTATCTGGTAGTCAGACTGCTACTCAGATCTTTACGGTGCCTCATAGCGCACCTAACACTCTATATTATCAGTGTACTATTCACACAAACATGGCTGGGACGCTACTAATCAAATAATAAGGTAATATGGCAAGAACGGTTCCTGGATCTGGTGCGGTACTAAATCCAATTTTCAATGAAGATTTCGGCATAGTATCGGTAGAAGTTGTAGATGGAGGTTCAGGATATGATCCTACCGATCCACCTAGACTGGTTGTGGATAATTGTGGCACACCAGATGAGGAAGCGATTCTATATCCTTTTATTGATGAGGATGCTGGAAAGATTACCTATATTAGAGTTTTAGCATCTGGAAAGGGTTACGATCCTCTTAGGGTTGAGATTACACCTAGACAGGATTCTGTCACCGTTGTTAGTACGTTTGACCCTAAAGAGATTTGGGTATCTAGTAATACATCTGTCACTGCAGCAACTTTTACTGAGTATGACAGATTTAGAGTAACTAGTAATAATTTGCCTGATCCAGCACCATACAGTGCTACTGGTATTGTATATGCACAAAATTACGATCATACATTCATCTATAGAGGTGGTAAGGAAGTACCCTCTACAGAAGCAAGAACCATTCAAGAAGATACCGTTGTCGGTATCATGGCAAATGGCGTCGAACTTCATACTCCAGACTATCTAGATTTGCCACCAGGTATTCCTGCGTACGCAAACTATAGTTATGATATGGTCAAGACTCCAACTATTTTGGGTCAAGATCCTTATGATGGTTCTACAACTAGAGAACCCACAGATATAGGAAAGTATTATTACAACTCAGCAAATGTAATCAGTGCTTTTTCTCAAGCAGCTAGTGTATTTACAGTTGCTCCATACTATAAAGATAGCAATTTTTCTGGCGATAACTCTCGTCATGCTAATGGTCATAGTAAAATTTTAGGTATTTCTTATGATGGATATCCAATCTATGGACCATATGGATTTACTGATCCTCTAATTCCATCTGCTGTTAGTAGAATTCGTACAGGTTATAGAGTCAAAGCAGGTAATGAAGTTGATGCTACTAGAGAACAGGTAGTAACACCTTCTTCAACAACTTATACAATTACCGTTGCACCAGCACAAACAACAGGTGCAGGTAACAGATATTATGTAACTGGCGGTGGATATAGCAACACCGAAAAACCATTCTTGAATCTTGAGCGGGGCAGTACATACGTCTTCAATCAAGATGATGCTACTAACACTGGACACCCAATTCTATTTTCTGTATTTGGTAGTAGCACAGCTCAGGGTTGGCACCTTCCTAGTCAGGTTGTAGAAAACCATGCAGCTGTCTGGCAACAGGGTGTAAGATATTTCATTGAAAATGTAGAAGTTAGCTATGACAACTATCGGGCTAACTTCAATGGTGCAACTCTAAGAAGGATTGAAATTACTGTTCCTGTAGAGGCACCTATCATTCTTTATTATTTCTGCTATTACCATGCAAACATGGCAGAGCGTCTTGTTATTGATGGATATGAGTCTGGTACATTTATCCAAGATTACATCTATGACAGCACTAATGCTGATCTAGATGATTTCAATGGTAGATACTGTGTCACCCCAGAGTATCCTAATGGCACTTATGCCTATTTTATGACTATCGATGCAGGTGGTGATCCTGCATATCCATATGGTGTTGGTCCTAGATTCTTCGGTAAAGAATATAAACCAGGCGACACTTTACCTGCAGCAGATCTAGATTCTCCTAGAGGTGCAAAGGCAGAAGCAGTCCTATATGAAACAGAAGTTTTAGACAGTCAAGGTAACGTACAGTATCCAGCAGGATCACTTCAGTACGTCAATATGAAGTCTAATGGTGATGGATATTTTGGATCTGCTAGGGTTGAGATCCTTGGTGGAGAAGGTTCTGGTGCTATTGGTAACGCTGTTACCCAGACTGTTACTGGTCTATCTTTGATCCAACCTGGCAGAGACTATCACAATAGTGCAGTTTCTCTTGCATTTATTGGTGGTGGCGGTAATGATGCTACTGGTGCTGCATACGTTGATAAGACTGGTAAGATCACAAGAATTGATGTTGATGATGGTGGTCAGTTCTATACTGAAGCACCATATGTTTTGATTGATGGTGGTAGAGGAACTGGTGCTAAAGCACGAGCAGTTATTAGTCAGGGTAAAGTTACCGAAGTTATTGTCGAAGATCCTGGTGCTGGGTATACTGAAGTACCTAATATCATCTTTACTAAACTGGTAAACCTGAAGAGAAAGGTTAGAAATCGTCAAGCATTCAACTCTGTTGACTATAACTTCTGTGGTTTGGCATCGTCTGCTCAACCAACAGATACTAATATCTTTGTTGATAATACTGATGCATTTGATGGATCAGGCACATTTATTCTTGGTAGAGAGATTGTTAGATACACTGGTAAAGAAAAGGGAAGATTTACTGGTTGTATTAGAGGTACTAACTTTAGATTTGATCAGCGTGTTATTCTAGACTCTGGACAAAATAACACTGAAGGTATCTCAACATATACTTTCAAAGTTGGCGATAAGATTATTAGAAGAGTAGATAACTCTAGTAATAAGATTGCTAAAGTATATGATTGGATTCCTTCAACTAGAGAACTATTTGTCAAGTTTGAAGTTGATGATCTGGCATTTATTGATGCTGGTATTCCATCTTCAGAAGAATTGACTATTGCATTTGATGCAGGGGTTGCAGATTCTGCAGGTCAATCTAGTCTTCCACACACAACAGAAGAAGTTATTGGTGAGAGTATTCCATTGTTTGTTGGTGATCCTATCTACAATACAAAGGTTGTTCCACAGCAAGTTCTGCTAAATACTGCTTATGTGGATGATAATGATGATGACATCCCAGATCTAGATAATACTGGTACTGCCTATGAGAACCAAATTTCTCTAGATGGTGGTATTTTCAGTTCATTGTATGGTATTGAAGAAACTGTCGGTGGTCAGAATACCACTCTGTTCCAAGTTGGTGATACTATCAATGACACCAGCAACCCTCTGAAGATTGCTAGGATTGATACTGCAGGTGCTCTGGGTGATGGTATCGACCACACTGCTACATTGACTATTGTTTTGGATGGTAGATATACCAATAATCAAAACTTCTTTGTTGATGAAATTGTAACAGGATCTGAGTCTGGTATTGTTGCTACTGTGACATCTTGGAATAATGCTACGAGAGAACTAGTTGTCCGTAACATTACGCCATTCAATACTGGTAATGTAAACCTTGGAACTAACGGTAGTTTCTATACCTTCTCTAAGAATGGTAGCATTATTGATATGAAGATTGTCAATCCTGGTACAAACTACACTGCGACACCTACGATCGGTATTGAAACGACTGCGACAGGTGTTTCTGCTGTAGCAACAGCAACCATGACTGCATCAGGTGACCAAATTCAGTCTATCAACATGACGACTGAAGGTTATGGTTATGTACAGAGTGTAGATAATTCATTCAATTTACACCCAACAATTACAGTAACTAATGCTGTAGGTGATACCACAGGACAAGGTGCCGTTCTTGAGGCAATCTTAGGCGGTGAGGAAATTGTCGGTAATAATGGTGCTCGATGGAGGGTCAAGGATATCCAATACGATAACCTTATCAGAAACGAGTTCTCATAACACTATAAATAAGTAACGAAGGAAAGTTCTAACTAATGTCAGCCCTACTAACAGATCAATTTAGAATCTTCTCTGCAAAGAAGTTCATCAAAGCACTTGAGGGACCAGACTCCACTCAGTCCGATGCGGATGCTGGTTCCAGTAGGGACCGTTTGTATGTGTTCATCGGCAGACCACAGTCTTGGGATAACGAAAACTCCCCACCACAAGCAATTGATGCTTTTGACCAGTTTTCAGATTCTTACGATGACATGATCTCTATGAAGAGAATCTTGGCATCGGATACTATTCAAGTCGTTCGTCGTATCGACTGGACTCCACCTGAACAAACCACTGGTGGTCTCGGTTTCACATATGACATGTATCGCCACGATTACTCGCCAACTAACACGGCAGCATCTGGTGCTACTAAACTATATGATGCAGACTTTTACGTCGTCAACACGAACTATCAAGTCTATAAGTGTATTTACAATGGCACGTCGCCCTCGGATCCTAACGGAAAACCATCAACTATCGAACCAACTGGTACTTCTACTTCTATCATCACTACTGCTGATGGTTATCGTTGGAAGTACATGTACACCATCCCAGTGGCACAGGTTCTAAAGTTCTTCTCGAACGAATATATGCCAGTTTTCACAAACACCTCAGTGAAAACTAACGCAGTTGTTGGTGAGGTTGACACTGTTGTCATCACTTCTTCTGGTTCTGGTTACAACAACGGCACTTACGACAACGTTGCTATTGCTGGTGACGGTGTTGGTGGTCGTGTTTCTATTGTTGTTGATGGTGGTAAGATCATCTCTGCAACTGTAACTTCTGGTGGTACTGGTTATACCTTTGGAAAGATTAGCGTTGACGCTATCTCTGGTATTGGTACTGGTGCTGCTGCACAGATTGACGTTATTATTCCACCTCCTGGTGGTCATGGTTTTGACTCTATCATCGAACTCGGTGCATACCGTGTCATGATCAACGCAAAACTGTCTTATGATGAAGGTGCTGGTGACTTCCCTGTAGATAACGACTATCGTCGTGTCGGTCTTGTGGTCAACCCACTACGCTTCGGTACTACCGAATTGTTGTCTGACCTAACATCTTCTACAACTAGAGCAGTTATCTTCTCACCTACTTTCCAAGGCAACTTCTTGCCTGATGAAATTATTACACAAACTCGTACTGTCGGTGGTTCTTCGGTTACATCGAGAGCGAGAGTAATCTCTTGGAACGCTACGACTAAAGTTCTGAAATATTATCAGAACAGAGTTGACGGTATCTTCCCTGAAGTTACTGGTTCCCTAAATGAGTTTGATGGGTCTAACTCTATTCAGGGTGCGTCATCTGGTTCTTCAGCTGAACCTGACATCAACTTCCCATCAGTGCCTAATACATCCTCTCGTGTTATCAACAACACTGAGTATGATTTGGGTATGAGATTTACCGCAGGTTATGCAAAACCTGAGGTTTCCTTCAACACGGGTGAAATTATTTACCTAGATAATAGAAGGTCCATTAGTCGTGCAAGCGACCAGATCGAAGATATCAAAATCGTAATCGAGTTCTAAAGAGATGCCCCAGAATACTAACCTCAACGTTACACCTTATTACGACGACTTTGATAAGAACAAGAACTTCTATAAGGTTCTGTTCCGTCCTGGGTTCCCAATTCAGGCAAGAGAACTAACGTCGATGCAATCGATCCTGCAAAATCAGGTCGAGAGCATGGGTACGAATCTGTTCAAGGATGGCACAATGATCATCCCTGGTCAGATTGGTTATGATACAAAAGTCGATTGTATCCAACTTCAAGCAAGTTTCCTAGGTGCTACGGTTGAGTCGTATAGAACTCAGCTGGATGGTAAACTGATTACAGGTCTCAACACTGGGGTAAAAGCAAAAGTCCTGTATAGTATTCCCGCAACTACTTCTGACAACGGTTACGCCACTCTGTATGTCAAGTATGTTGAGTCTGGTGGTACAGAAGGTACTCTCCAGACGTTTGAAAACAACGAACAGTTGATTACAGACGTTGATATTACATTTGGAACCACTCTGATTGAGACTGGTTCTCCATTCGCACAACTTCTTCCTTCTAATGCATTGCAGAAAGGATCTGCAGCATATATTGAGGATGGTGTATATTTCATTCGTGGTTACTTTGTAGACGTTCCTAAGCAGTACATTCTACTTGACCAGTATGGAAGTAATCCTTCTTATAGAGTTGGTCTAGAAGTTACTGAGTCTATTATCACATCTGAGGATGATGACTCCCTGAACGATAACGCAGCAGGCACATCTAACTATTCTGCACCTGGTGCTCACCGTTTCAAAATTACAACTACTCTCATCAAGAAACTAATTGATGATGAGTCCGATAAGAATTTTATTGAACTTCTTCGTATCAGAAACTCTAAGGTTGAGAAACTGGTACAAAGAACTGCATATAACGAACTTGAGAAAGCACTCGCTAAGAGAACGTATGACACTCATGGCGATTATTCTGTCAAGAATCACAGGGTCACAGTTAGAGATTGTCTGAATGATGATCTAAGACCAGGTATCAATGGTGTCTATGATCCTGGTGAAACTACCAGATCTGGTAACCTTGCATCTGATGATCTGTATACTGCAGAAGTTACCCCTGGTATTGACTATGTTCGTGGTAGTCAGATTGAAACCCTGGTTTCTCAGTTTATAGACTTCCCTAAACCAAGAGAGACTAAGGCAAAGCAAAACCAAATTGTTCCTTTCTACACTGGTAACAATTTCCAAGCAAACAATGTTTGGGGTTTCCCTAACTTCACAGGATCTGGTAGCGTTACCAATGCGTATCAGGTCATGGAACTATACGACCGTGCTATTACTACTGATGGTGTTGTTCCAGACTCTCCTGCAAACCTGATTGGTTATTGCCGTGCATTGGCAATGGAGCATGATTCCACTGGTACGGATACCTCATACGGTACAGATGATGACAGATATAACGTAAATGTCTTTGACGTTCAGATGTTGACCGTTCTTCAGGTCAATGCGTCTACTGATGTTCTACAAGGTTCTCAGATCACTGGTGCTGAAAGTAGAGCAACTGCTATCATCGTTGCAGATCAAACTGGTGCAACACATCTCAATACCTATTCACTGAGAGGTAACTTTAGAGATGGTGAAGAAGTTTTTATTGATGGTATTTCCAAAGGAACTCTCACCTTCTCATATACCTACGAATTCTCTGATGCAAGATCTTTTGTCTGTAAAGATGAAGTTACACCAGCAAACATTGAGTGTACTGCAGACATTATCCTAGATGATTTTCTGGCAATTGAGGGTGATACGTTCACCTATGACTCTGGTGCTGGTACGATCACTGGATTCAATTCTAACCTTGTTAGAGATTTGAGGGCAGGCGATCTTCTATACTTTGACGAGACTAATTATCTGGTTGTCAATTATGTCAACCCTACTAACTTTACAACTTCTGGATCTGGTACAACTATCTTCGATGGTATCAACCAGGTTGTAAAAGTAAGTGCAGGTGGTGGTTCAGTTACTGCCGATACTTATACTGTTGTTGTTCGTAATAGAGCACAGTTGCTTGGGCAAGAGAATGCTGATTTGTTCAGCAACATGCCTAAGAAGTATATCAAGTCGATTTCTGACGAGTCGATGATTGTTCGTAGAACCTATGATGCTATTTCTGTATCTAATGGTACGTTCGTTATCACTCTAGGTACAAACGAGCAGTTTGTTGCTATCGATGATGAAGAGTATCAACTTACTCTTACTGCCTCTGGTAGTGCTGGAGAAGTTGGAGCACAAGTTTCTTTGAATGATGTTGGTGTTAGTGGATCTGTCACATCTGGATCTACCCAAGGTGATGCACAGATTACAAATGGTAATACTCTAACTGTCGCTGTCGGTGCTAACGCAACTCTATGTAAACTGACTGCAACTATTTCTAAGAACGTTGTCCAAAAGAAACTGAAGACCCTCCGTAAGATGGTCGTCAACAAAATGTGGAGAACTATTGAGAACAAAGACACACCTTTGTTCGGTTTGCAGTATACTCATTTGTATGGCAACCGCATCCAAGACCAAGAAATGTCTCTGGGTATCTCGGATGCATTCCAACTTCACGCTGTCTATGAATCTCTTGACTCCAACGATCCTGTTGTTCCATCACTTACTATTGCTGAACCAACATTCTTTGAACCTGGTACAATTATTACAGGTAAGACTTCTGGTGCAAAAGGTAAGGTTGTTGCGTTTACAACATCAACACTAAAACTAAATTACATTGCAATCAATGGCACCTTCATCACTGGTGAAACCATTAGTGGTTTTGACAGCAGTAATACTGCTATTACTGCACTGATCAATGATGATGCTAGTGCTATTGTTCAAGGATCTAAAGTTGTAACCGATGATTATTATCTGGATCAAAACCAGAAAGGTTACTTCTATGATACTTCTAAGATTGTAAGAAAACCACAGAGATCACCTGCTCTCAGAAAACTTCTAGTTATCTTTGATTATCTCCAGCATCAAACAACTGGTGATTATTTCAGTGGTGAATCCTATTCTGATCTTTCTTACTACGACATTCCATTCTTCCAGCAAACTCAGACTCTGACTGATGTTCTAGATTTCCGTCCTGCTGCTCAAGCAAGATACTCTGGTGCTGGTAGTATTGCTTCTCCAGCATATCTTGACTGTTCTACTCTCGACTTCAAGTCACGTCTATTCCAAGATGGTAGTGGTGCAACCGTTATTGATATTCCTAAAATCAATTCTAACTTCCGTTGCGACTATGACTTCTATCTTCCTAGAATTGATAAACTATTCTTGACTCCAGAAGGCAAGTTCCAAATTGTTCCTGGTAAATCTGAGGAAGAACCACAAGAACCAGATAGCATTGACAATGCAATGCACCTGGCAACAATGACATTGAAACCTTATGGTTTCGATCCTCAGCAAGACGTATTCGTTACTCATGAAGACAATCGTCGTTATACGATGCGTGACATCGGTACTCTTGATAAGCGTCTCAGCAGCGTTGAATACTACACTGCACTATCTCTACTTGAATCTGATACTGCAAACACTAAGATTCTCGATGCAAATGGTAAGGACCGTTTGAAAAATGGTTTTATTGTAGATGACTTTACAACTCATGATAAGTCTGATACATCTCATCCTGACTATAATGCATCTCTAGATTTTGCTGCTGGACATTGCCGTCCTGCACACTATACAACTAACGTTGCAATGGAGTGGAACACAACTGCTTCCAGTAATGTTCAAAAGACTGGTCAGTTGGTAACTCTTCCTTATGTTGAAGAACTTATCATCAACCAACCATTTGCTTCTAAGGTTGTAAACGTCAACCCATTCAACGTTTTCACCTATATTGGTCGTGTTGATCTTCTACCTGCAACTGATGATTGGGTAGATACTGTTAGAGAACCTGCAAACATTAGAACTATTGAAGGTAACTTCGAGGCTACCCGTAGAGAAATGGGTACAGACCAAAATGGTTTCCTACCTATTCAGTGGAATGCTTGGAGAACTACATGGCAAGGTGATGGTGAAGTTCTGAGAACTGAGCAATTCCGTCAACCTAACTGGTTGGCAGAAGACGTTGGTCGTTCTCCTGCACCATGGGTTTGGGGTGGTAAAGGTCTTCGTCGTGTCAACGAAAGAACTATCATTCAAACTCAAGAAACTCAACAGCGTACTGGTGTTAGAACCCAGGTCGTTCCTAGAATTGACCATGAATCTCTTGGCGACTCTATTCTTTCCAGTACAGCAATTCCTTGGATTCGTTCTAGAAACGTCAAGATGGATGTTGCTCGTCTGAAGCCTAGAACTAGATTCTATGCATTCTTTGATGGTAAGACATTTACTAACTATGTCACACCAAAATTGATCGAGATTGTAAAAGATAGCACACAGGATACTAGAAGTAATGACACACCATTTGTTATTGGTGAAACTGTCATTGGTCAAACTTCTGGTTGTCGTCTAGTTGTTATGGCACCTAACGCTGATATGGAATTCAATCCATATGATGATAGCGAACTTCCTACCACCTATGGTTCTACTACTCCATACCTGAACATTGACACTACGGCAATGGCAGCACAGGTATCTGGTGATGCATTTGGTAATATCGAAGTCGGTGAAGTCCTAATTGGTTCTTCTGGTGGTCGTGCTGTTGTAAAAGATCGTCGTCTGATGTCTGACAGATCTGGTAACCTTCATGCATCTTTCTTTATTCCAAGTCCTGATACTGACACCAACCCACGTTGGGGTACAGGTACTAGAACAATCAGATTGACTACTTCTGATACTGACTCTCGTATTACTGGCGCTGTTGCATCGTCTGCAGAGACCACATATACAGCAACTGGTGTTCTACAGACTGTTCAGGAAAACATCCTTGCAGTTCGTAATGCTGAAGTTGTTCGCGATACTGTAACTGAAGAACAGACAATCTTCGGTACAAGAGAAGAGATTCGTCAGATTGGTTGGTATGACCCTCTGGCACAATCCTTCATCATCGATAAACCAGGTGGTTGTTTTGTAACATCGTTCGATGTGTTCTTCTTCACAAAGGATGATCGTATTCCTATCTCCTGTCAGATTCGTGCTATGGAGAATGGTTACCCAACTAAGAGAATTCTTCCATTCTCTGACGTTACGTTGATGCCTGGTGATGTTCAGTTGTCAGAAACTGCAGCTGTTCCTACTAAGTTTACATTCCAATCTCCTGTATATCTACAGCAATCTGTTGAATACTGCTTTGTTCTACTGTCCGACTCGAACGAATATCAGGTTTGGGTATCTAGAATGGGTGGAGAAGATATTACTGAGAACAGAACTATTTCTGAACAACCTTATGCTGGTGTTCTATTCAAGTCTCAGAACGCATCTACTTGGACTGCTGATCAGTATGAAGATCTCAAGTTCTCTGCTTACCTTGCTAAGTTCAACATTGGAATGCAATCTAAGATGGTATTCAACAATGGTGCTTTGGCAGCAGGTAATACAGGTGTATTGAATTTGGGTCGTAACTCTATTACAACATTCAAACCTGATCAGGAACTAACACTAAACCTTGCTGCAGTACCATTTACCATTGGTTCTAGAATTCACCAAATCACTGGTACTGGTGTCAACACACTTCTACAGGCAGTAGGTACTGTCAAGAAAGTTGTTGAGGCAGCAGCAGGAACTGTAGTTACTGTTACTGATATTACTGGTAGTTTCCTACAGAACGAAGAGATTACGAGTTCTAAGTCCACTACTACAATTTCTATCTCTGGTGCTGCGGATAACTCTCAATACCAACCAGGTAGATACATTAGAAACGCAACTAACTCTGTTGCTGAGATTGTATCCTTTACTGCTTCTACAGTAAGTGGTCAAGAAAATACCCATGGTGATATTGCAGTCAAGTTTGTAACGATTGGTACTAATAACCTGACATTTGCAAACGGTGAATCTATTGATGTATACACTACTATCAATGGTACTGCATCGATGGATACTTCTACTATTGCATCTGCTCCTACCTATGCAGGTGACATGACAAATAGTGGTGCTCTACTGAGAGCATATCCAGCATCTGCTGTGATCTATACATCAGAACAGAGAAAGATCCGAGTCAGACATTCTAATCACTGTATGCATGACACTCGCAACAACGTTACTATTTCTAACGTTCGTTCTGAGATTGATGCTACTGCTCTTACAAACTCTATTGGTGTAGATGATACAACTCTTGCAGTTGATGATGCATCTGCTTTCCATAAGTTTATCAATGGTCAGGCAATTAGTGCAACTAACCCTGGTTATATTAGAGTTCGTAGTGAAGAACTACAAAAGAATGTTGGTAGAGGTATCACCATTACTGGAGAACCTCTAGACCCTCGTACGTTCATTGCAGAAGAGATCATGGCATACTCTGCAATTAGTGCGAACGGAAAGGAAATTACACTTCTAACATCTGGTGGTAGAGAACTTGACGGTACATCTGCTCAAGCATTCTCTGAAGGTGCTATTGTCGAGTGCTACAACCTTGACGGCATTCCACTAATCAATATCAATAAGACACACACGTCTATTATGAATCCAACGTTGGATTCTTATGAACTGTCCATGCCAGTTGTCGCTACTAATGGTATTGTTGGCGGTGGTGTTGGTGCAAGTGCTACACAAAACGTACAGTTCGATTTGATCTCTCCATCCGTATCCAAACTAACTTTACCAGGAACTACTATTGATGCTCGTGTCAATGTAATCACAGGTTCTTCTATTGGTGATGGCAATCAGTTGAACATTGACCAAGAGTCTTTCGTCAACGATGGTCAGTATCAAAACATTATCCTTGATAACAACAACTACTTCGATTCTCCTAGAATGATTGCATCTGTGATCAACGAACAGAACGAACTGAGTGGTGCTAAGTCGTTCCGTATGGAACTAACGATGGATAGTGAAAACGAATATATCACTCCTTATGTTGACTTGGATAGAAGTTCTATCGTTACAACGATGAACAGAATCAACAATCCAACTGATAAAGATACAGCACTGTCTGCTGATGAGGATGGGCATGATGCAGTTTATATTACTAAGATTGCTAACCTTGCTAACAAGTCTGGATCTATCAAGTTGATCTTTGCTGCTTCTCGTCCAGATGGCACTGAAATTATTCCTCTATATAGAGTACGTCCTGTTGGTAGCGCCGATTCTCTCGAAGAGTCTACGTTCACCGCTTTCCCAACGGAAGGTTCTAGCGTACCTGGAACCACGGTATACCGTGAGTTCAGAGAGTATAGTTATGAAATTGATGGACTGAAGTTTGATCAATACCAAATCAAACTAGTCATGAGATCTCCTAACCAGTCGCTAACACCAATCATCAAGGACTTTAGAGCAATCGCACTTGCAGTATAATGGATTGGAGCAAAGCCAAGCGTGTTGAATCGGACCTTGACTATAGTCGGGGTCCTAACGGTGAGATATCCCTAACGAATGCATCGACTTATGATCAGTACATGGCTGCTGTTCAAAAAGATCGTGAACGTGAAGATACCATCGATGGTTTACAAGACGACGTAACCATGCTAAAATCTGAACTAGGTGAGATCAAGTCTCTCCTACTAACGTTAGTAAAACAATCAAAGGTCTAAATTATGTCAGTCGAAGAAAAGGTGTCTCAAGAAGACATGCGTAAGCAATTTCAAGAGCGTCTTGAGAATTTGCAGAATGAGAACAAGAAACTCGCTCAGCAGATTCGAGATAATGAAGGCGTTGCATTGAAACTCCTAGGTGCAATCGAAGCACTATCCTACTATCTCGATAGTCAGGAAGAACAGGAAACTATGTCACATCCTCCAGACGAAGTTGATGAAGTGACAGTAGAATAAATGGCGAGGGGCACTTGCCCCTCTTTTTTATTGATATAAATAACTCAGAGGCAATTTATCCGTAGTTGTGATAGCAAATGGCAAATAGAATCCAACTTAGAAGGGGCGGTTCTCAAGAGTGGAGAAACGCAAACCCAACACTGGCACAAGGTGAAGTCGGTATCGACCTTGATTCGGGAAGGATCAAGATTGGTGACGGTTCTACTGCGTGGAACTCTCTAGCGTATGAGAGACCAGTTGAATCCGTTGCTAACACGGCAAACTCCCTCGTTCAGCGTGACGCTGATGGTAACTTCCAAGCAGGTACAATTACTGCTACAGTTATCGGTAATGCATCTACGGCATCACGACTAGCTAACGTTCGCCAGGTTCAACTTACTCAAGATGTCGTCGCCTCAGGCACTTTTGATGGTTCTCAAAACCTAAACCTTGCTGCCGAACTACAAGAACTTCCTTCCCTCCCTCACTACGGACAAACCCCAGCAGAAGGTACATACACTCGTGTAACCGTTGATGCTAAGGGTAGAGTAACCAACGCCTCTAATCCAACAACTATTCAAGATTATGGTCTGGCAACTAGTATTGAAGGTACTGGTGCTCAACCATATGATAATGACCTAAATGCTGTCGCAGGTCTCACCTCTACTGGTATCTCCATTCGTATTGGTGATGGTAACTGGACAACTAGAAGTATTCTTTCTACCGCAGGGCAGATCGTTGTAAGTAACGGTTCTGGTACTGCTGGTAACCCACAAATTGATTTGGCAACTACTACAGTTGTTGATGGCGATTACAATACTGAATCCCTAACGTCAGTATCTGCTAACGGAGTAAACGGCGAACCTTTCGGTACTGAGACCGTAAACGCAGTCAAATTCACTGTTGACGACAGGGGTCGTCTGCAAAGTGCTACAAATGTGCCTATTGCTACCGCTACAGAAGGTAGTAAGTATGCTAACTATGATGGAGCTACTGCTTATTCTAGATATGCAATCATCCAGAATGCATCGAAAGTTTACCAAGCATATGAATCAATCAGTGCTGGTGCTGGTGCTCCTACTCATACCAGTGGTGATAGTGGAGGATGGCGCTACCTCGCGGCTGAAGCAACAGAACAGAAGGGACTGGCTAGTTTTGCACAGGAAGATTTCGACGTTGACAGCAACGGGCACGTTACCATCGCCGCGTTAGGTGTAGATAACACCCAACTACAAAATAATAGAGTCTCTTTTGCAGATGGAAATACAAAAGAAGATTTTGAACTTGATCAAGAACTTACTGCAACCACTGGATA